>JGI12316J15310_10000031_pt33 | contig 132745 bp, 101 predicted proteins | sample MarCyaLeptolynsp_FD_15310 | JGI IMG/M metagenome (IMG submission 15310)
TAAAAGCATTGAGTTCATAGATGATAGCGTCATAATTAAGGGCCATAAGGATGTTGACTATTTGCCTCTAAAAATTCCAATCCCTAAAAATCTGTTGAAAGACTAATAAGATTTGCTTTAGTTTATTGTAATTGTTTTTTGTTAGATATAGCCCCATAGATCAATGGTGTGAGTCAGTCGTCATAAACGACTAGAGAGTTAATCCTTTCCATTAACCCCACCGCTCGTCCCTTCCCAATCAGTCGTCACGAACAACAGCTGCAAGTTCAATCCCTACAATGCATTTGATAGCCAATGACTTCAAGTCATTGCTGCAAGTTCCCAGTCCTCTTTACCGATGTATGGGGAGCAGACGCAGTCAAAAGAGACAGTGAAGGCTATTATCTGGAGGGAGATAACTTACAAGATAGACTGCCCAATATTCCAGCCAATCCAAACTACCAGATACCCGAGATACCCAAGTCGGAGCTAAAAGCAACTCCTCTTCGCTCGGACTATGCGTTAGAAGAAGTAGATGATCTTCGTTCAGCAATGTATTGGGGAGGCAATACGATTTATGGAACTGCTGAAGCTCTTTATGAAATAGGCACAACACTAAGAGATTTAATAGACCCTGGCTTAAATCCAACTAAGGCAAGAACGGTAGCTGGAGCAGGAGTTCTAGCCAATAGTCTTTCCGAAGATGGTTTCTACCAGACAACCTCATCTATCTACTGGGATTATGCTTCCCAGATACAGCGAATACCAGAAATGAATGGTCGTGAGCTTGGAAACACGTTTGGTTCTGACATCGTACTTGCAGGAGCCGGTAAAGCTCTTTCTACCCTTCGCTATGTCGATGATGCTGCCGATGTAGCTAACTATGTCAATAAAATTGAGGATGTTGTTGAAGGGGCCGCTGAGGGCAGGAAACTGCGAAATGGTCATTTAGCTGGTAATTCGCATCCAATAATCAGGAGTCCCATTCAACAAAGACGGTTTTCCGGATTTTAACTCCCATTTATATGATGGTGTCAATGATGTAAAAATTGTACCAACTGGGAATAAAATGAGAGATTTTAAAGCAGCAAATTCTATTGCTGGCTATTCATCAACTCCTAAGGGATATACCTGGCATCATCATCAGGATTATGGAAGAATGCAATTGGTAAAAACATCAATTCATAGTAAAACTGGCCATACAGGTGGTTGGTCTATTTGGGGAAGAGAAGAATAAATATGGTAAAATTTTTTAATTGTGAACGAGCAGTTACTTACCTACAGATCAAAGTAATTGAAGAGAAAATAAGACTTCGCTTACCGGATCAATATAAAGATCATTTATTAAAATTTAATGGAGGTCAATGTCAACCAAATGTATTCACGTATAGAGAAAGTGATGTAGTTGAAGAATCAATGATAGATTGGTTTTTAGCTATATATGATGGTGAGGATGATAACTTCATTGAGTACTATATTACATATAAAGTAGAACAGAATAGAATGCCTTCTTATATTATACCTATTGCTCATGACCCTGGTGGTAATCTGATTTGTATTTCTTGTAGAGAGGAAGATAATGGAGCCATTTATTTCTGGGATCATGAGAATGAAGTAGATTATTCAGTTTCAGATGATAGTGATATGAGCAACTTATACTTCATTGCAAAAAGTTTATCTGAGTTTTTGGATAATCTACATGACTAAATTTGATTTTTTGAAAGTAATCATCTACCAAAAATCATTCTAATCTTCAATGAGAGAATTAGCACTAGCTGTTATTATTTTGTTCCTTATGTCTTTGTAACTGGCTTTTCTGTTCTTTGAAAAACGAATTCTCCTCCTGATTAACTTTAAAATAGTGTAACCTGAGTTACCATATTTACCGCCGATGTCCACGAGGCATCGCTGCAAGTTCAATGGCCGTCACGAATGACTGCCACCAATTCAATACCATTGAGCCCTGAGAAAAAGTATAGTTTTTACGATAACTGGCTTAACGTTATTTCTGGCTGGGAATTTATTGCAACTAAAAGCTGTTGATTAATTGTATTTCCTTAACTTAGCATAATGATACTTTCCTTTGTATCAATATAATTATTATTAATATTTTAAGGTTGCTATATGATTAAAAGAACAAACCTCTGGTTAATCTTAGCTATGGCTATTTTGGGTCTCTGTGCCACTTCATGCGATGATGACGATGACAATCCTACTGGTTCTGGTGGCAGTGAGGTGTTTTCGGCTGATGTATCGGGTGATCTTGCTATAACATCTTTCGCTGCTTCGAGTGTGGAATATGTTTTAATAAATGAGGTACACACAATTGTAGGAAACGCAGGTACAAATAGTATTACTGTTACTTTTGATAACCCAACCGTCGGAGAAGTTAATATTGGCGAAGGTGTTACTATGTTGCTTGTAGTCGATGGCCAAACACATTCCTCAATATCTACAGGTACTGTTAACGTTACAGAGGTTACTGATAGTAAAATATCAGGTACATTTGATAATGTTGAAGTTGTATTCGGTTTCGGCACTGAAACTGCTCAGACAGCAACCTTGACTAATGGTCAGTTCAGTGTTGACAAGTAAGAGAACTGATTATCTTGCTTCAAGGTATCATATCATACCTTAGGGCAAGTAAATAAGTTAGATAAACAATTAAGCCCTGGCATCTTCTGCCGGGGCTTTTATGTATTATAATTACCTAGTTTAGCCTTCTCCAAGCAGTACGAATGCTGCCCAATAATAAGGCTGCGGGAAACGCTCCTTAATATTTAGCTGAGCTGTTCTGAATGCATCTGATACTGTTTTGCCCGAAAGCCATTGAGTATAGAATTCATCCATTAACTGCTGAGTTGTTTCATCATTTACAGTCCAGAGAGACATAATAATATTCTCTGCCCCGGCTATCTGAAAAGATCTTTGTAGACCAAAAACACCTTCTCCATTCATGATCTTACCCAAGCCAGTCTCACATGCCGAAAGTACAACTAATTTTGTGTCAGTAAGGTCCAGATTTACAGCTTCATAGGCGGTAAGAATTCCATTTTCGTCATTATAGTAGCTGGTCCCGTCATAATTCAGATAATCGCTTGCTCCGGAGAAGAGAAGACCAGAGCGAAGTAGAGGGTTTTGATAGGCTTGATCTAGTTCAATACCGAAGGATTTACCGCCTTCTAGTTCTTCAATATCATCCAGGAAGTAGCCATGTGTAGCAACGTGTAATACTCCAGGTCTTTGTAAATTCTTAAAAAATCCCTCAGTTGCTGATTTGTCGGTTCTAGTTTCAGACTTCCACCCACTTTTGGTTAGCTGTTCTTTGATAGAGGCAACTTCTTTTTGAGTGCCTGGCAGTGGCGAAATAACGATCTGGCCAGGCTTAATCTCTAGATTATCAATTTCTTCCTTGCTCTTTGCTTTTGGCCCCTGTCCGCCACTTTTGTAGTCAGGGTTGCCTACTAGTATTGCATCTTTAGCAAACTTGGGCGATGGGGAAGATGTAACCAGATTCTTAGTATTACTAATAATTTTAATTTGTCTATCATCTATCACATATCGCTTATCAGGCTTGAGTAGTGAGTTAATACTGATATTATTATAGACGCCATCCAGGGATAAATAAACGGTTTTTGTATCGCCAAGAGCTTCATCAATTGGTTTCCAGAATACTCTGTAAGATTTTCGATCAGGGAATTTAGATTTGACCATTTTTTTATAAGTCTGGTAATGGAATCCATCCATTTTTGCACCATCAAGAAACAAAACCATTTTCGGATTATCTTTAGTCTCTGAGTCAACGATCATAGCTGCATAAAAAGTTGAGTCGCTCCATCCCTTACTGAAGTACTTAAAACGAACTATTTCAACAGCTGCTTCACCTGGTTTGAGCTTCTTTTTAATATCTTTCCAGGAGACTCTCTTTGGTGAAGAAAAGCCTATGGTTTTCGATATTTCTTTTTCCAATTTATCAGCCTTAGCAGTCAGTTTGTTGAGATCAATGCCTTTGGATTGGCGTTCTCTCTGTGATAGCCCTGAAAGGTAAGATTGTTGTTTCTTAAGTTCTTTCCATTCTAATGTTTTCTTAATTAGATTTTCATCACCTGATTGATTTACCTTGTCCTCTAGTCCCTTGGCATATTCAAGTATAAGACCCTTGGTAGCTATATGATAATTATACATATCCGAGATAAGCTCAGGGCGGTTTTTGTAGTTGACAGCTACAAAATTGTTATACATTTCAAAACGCTCTTTCAGCATAGAGTAAAAACGAAGCTTATCATTCTCGGTGTAGTGAGGGAAATAATAATCAATAAGATCGCGATAAATAGAAAAACTCTTGTTGTAGAGCTGGGCTGCTTGGTTTACATCACCTACTTCTTTCATTATACCTGCAAAACCCTGTAGAGCAGTTGCATATTCTAAGTGATCCTCACCATAAAGTGCTTTGGTTATTGCCAGAGATTGCCCCAGGTAATTATATGCATCATTAATTCGTCCACTTTTCCAGTATGCAATACCCATCAGATTGACAGCTTTTTGATAAAGAGGGTTGCCATTACCAATATTCTTCTCTATTTGAGGTATTATTTGTTCCAGGAGCATAATTGCTCCTTGCGAGTTATCCGATTTCAGCTTTGCCTGAGCTATATCATAGAGTGATTGTGCAGTTGCAGCACTGAACTGTGAACCGCTGGCAAATGACTTTTCAGCAAAACTGGTGAGCTCCTCAGCTTTTGCTGTTTCACCTTCGTCCATCAATAGCATTGATAGTTGTATGGCAGCAGATATGGTCTCAGGCGAGTTAGGTCCATCATATTTTTTTAATGTCTCAAAAGCTTTGGAAAGGAGTTCACGCGCTTCATCCTTTTTACCTACAGCTTTTTTCAGAAGACCATAATTCAGTAATGATATTCCATAGGATGAGTTGTTCTGTCCTAAAGATTCTTCTTTTATTTCAAGAGAAGTCTCAAAAAGGCCTTCAGCTTCCGGATACCTCCCAATAGAATAATAATACTGTGCTAGATTATTTAGATATTTAGCATAAGATGAGTCGCGAGTTGCACCACTGTTTTTCTTGGCGCTAATTGCTTCTAAAAGTAGAGGTTCTATCTTGTCAAGTTCACCTGTATTTTGGTAGACAACGCTAATATTATTAAGAGCCTGTGCAAATGATTTATGGCTAACACCTACAGTAGCAAGGACAATTTCTTTTTGTTTAGTATAATAGGTAATTGCCTGATCATACTTTCCTTGAAGGAAACAAATTTTGCCCAGAAGATTATATCCGCCTACATGATATTTTGTTTCTGCTCCTACTTCAGCTGTGAGTTGATCAAGGTGGAGCTTGGCTTTTTCAAGAGCTTCATTATACTTTTTTTGTTGTAATAGCTGCTTGGCATCGCTATAAGTTTGTACCCATTTTTGGGCATTCATACCAACAGCAAATAAAAATGTAAGAGAAACAAACAAGTATTTCAGAATCATAATAGCTCATTTTGTTGTGTTAAGTCTCTGTAAAATAATTTCCTTTTAGTTTAATAACAAAAAAGCCTGTACACTCTAACTGTGACAGGCTTTCAATTGGGAGCAAGGTTTTCTATGCTAGTAGCTAATTACTCAGAATAGCATTTGTATAGATATATTGTGATTTATACCAGCTGTGTTAACGTAGTCACTTGAAACCGAGTAATCAAATTGAAATTCGTATTCAAGTTCTTCAAACTCCGGTCTGAAAGAAATTCCACCACCCCAAAGGTTTAGAGGTAGCCATTTTTGTTCGTCTCCATCGGAACCAAAGATAGCCATACCTCCACGCAAGGCAAACATTTCATGTATTACAGCTTCTGTTCCTAAAATAAAATTTGGATTGGGATCAAATTGATTGATTACTGTTTCCATGCTCACTAATATATATCTTGTAGCGGGTACATACATTGTCTGAAGATCCCCGGTTGAGTTTGCTCTGGTAACATATTCTTCGTCATTCAGACCAAATTCCATAGCCGCACCAAATCGAACAGAATAGGGAAGATGTTCTAAATTATCAATATCAGAGTTCCACATCATATACGCTCCTATATTCTGAACAGAAGCACCCACAGTAAAATAGTCTAAGATATTGAATTTAGTTCCTAGATCAAGTCCAAAGCCCTGGCCAGCAGCTTCACCGCCTATGAGATCATTTCTGAAGTATTTTAGTGCAGCACCAAATGATATGTCATTTAATGCATAGGAAGATCCAATATATATATTCGATTGTAAATCCCTTAAAGTTGTTGTCGGGATACCTGAGTTATCATAACCCTGGAACTGATCTGATGATATTCCGGTAATACCAACACCAATTCCCCAGCTTTCATCAATCTGCTGAGCATAAGCCAAATTAGCATTATTTCTTGCCAGTCCTAAGTTTGAATAGGATAGTATCATCATCGGAGCATCACCAACAAATGACAGACCTGCCGGATTATAATAAAGAGACATAGGATCATTTGATATAGCTGTATAGGCTCCTGCCATCCCAATTGGTCTGGCACCCTGCGGACGATACAGAGCGGACGATGAATAAGACGAAGTAGCAATCTGTGATATTGAAGGCAAAGTATACAGCAATAATAGAACCATCAATAGGGCTTTACTAAGCACTATACTGCTACTGAAATGTTTGATTTTCAGCATGGTTTACCTCGATTTTACGAAGCGCTCCACATCTTTGAATTCCGTGCCTTCGACAGCAATGATATACATTCCTGCATTGAACCTAGAACTATTTATTCTGAAAGAATAAGTTTTTCCTTCAGATTTACTGCTTATTACGATACCTTCAGATGCTGACATTCTTTTCATTTCCTTGCCAAGCATATTATAAACAGTAACAGAAGATATAGATTGCCCTTGTATAACAAAAATCTCAATGACATAAGAATCAGCACCTTCAGGATAAGTCCTTAAAATTCCGCTTCGAGTCATTATTGAGTCGGCCTCTACAACTGCCTTAGAGGACCTATTGTTATTATAAGCAATCTGTGTGCCACCTGCGCCTTTTATTGATTGAGGAGCTGCATTAAGTGAAAAAAACATCTGCATGAACACCAAAGCAGTTACTAAGGTTGTTCTAATAAAAAAAGGAGAACCTGTTCTTTTGTTCTCCTTTATAATTTTATGGATGAGTTTGTTCAATTCTAAGCTTTAATCAAGTGTTGTAAGAGTTCAGGTTATTTCAACACACTGGGACTTAGCTTATTTTACGTCGAACCTTTTCGATAGTTTCGAAAGGCGTGATTTATTAACCTGAAGGTCTGCTACTTTCTTCTTGGCGCTCAAAGTAGTTTGATCAATATTAAGCTGCTTAGAGAGTTCTTCTAATCTTTGATTCCCTTCAAGATTTTCAAGGCTAAGCTTTCTTAACTTATTGAACTTATTGTTATTCTCTTTTTCAGCAATTTTAAGAGCAAGTTCTAATTCAGCAGTTTGCATGTGGGCGGTATTTTCTAGGTTTTTGAGTTCTACTTCGTTAACTACATTTCTGATTGTAGATGCTAGATCGTTCGAAGACTGTTCTTCCAAAGTTCTTCGTTGGGGTATGAAGCTTTGCAAAAAAGCTTCTATGTCATTTTTCTTTTCTTCAATATGTACATTAAGACTTCCTGTTTCTTCATCAGGAAACAATTCATCTTTACTTTCAATACTTATCGAAGGAGTATCATTGATCAGTTTGTCAATTTTATTCGATAGCAAATTATTCTTATTGGTCTCAGATTTCGAACTAGCTATCTGAGATATTAGCTCGGAAGCATTTTCCGCCTGAGTGTCTGTTTTCCTGCGTCTGAGTTTAGCAGCAAGAAGTTGTTCTTCAAATGTTTCACTACGAACTTCATTACTGACTTCAGTAGTTAATTGATGTTTTTCAAGTTGTTTTCTTTTTCTTCTTTGGAAAAGAACTAATATCAGTGTCAGAATAGCGATAGAGCTCAGAGATATTCCAATTAAAAGAAAGATATCATCCCAGTTTTTATTCTCTCCTGAGGAAGAAGCAATTTCAGAAGCAGGTATCTCATCCTCTGCTTTATCTTTGACATTCTCTGTTATCAAATCATCCAAGAAAGTTGAAGGCTGAATTTCTTCATTTATTTTGTTACCAGTCAGAAATTCATATCTCTCCATCCATTTTGCTGCTTCATTGTCAAATCCACTCTTTCCTAAAAGATCACTTGCTACAAAAGCTACATCTGGTAAAAGTGTATGGTCTGGTTTGCTATTCTTAAACTGTTCTACAGATGTTGCAGGATTTTCATTGCTTTGGATAAAAGCAAGCAAAGCTTGGGCTGGTTGACTACCATTGTCAATGGCATCAATAAGGTTAGAAATAACTTCTTCATCAATATCACTTTCCATTGCTAATTGTGCTGCTCTGTAGGAATCCTCACCTTTATCGATTTCATTCCACTTAAAGATTGTCAAAACAAGTGATGCAGTAAGGGGTTGCGGTACACAGGTGTATCCGTAACTATCATTCATTTTAATATCAATAACAAGATGGGAATCCATATTGGTATAATAAACACCATTGATTTTTCCCGATCGAATCTGGTTTGTTAGTTCATCAGAATATTCAACAGCTAGCATATCTAGTTTGATGGAAGTCTTATCTTCCGACAGTTCTGAACTAAACATATTGCGCTCAATTGCTTCCGGCGAGTCAAACATCAGAATTATGCTGTTAGATGCTGGAAAGGTAAGGTCCTGCAATATTTGTGCAGTAATCTCTGAGTGAGGGTAGAAGCTATACAGCATCAATATAACTGTAAGAATAATTCTTTTCATAGTTGGAATTAATGTCTAGTTACTTCAAAAAAGGTACTATCATTTTCTTCTGTGATTGTCAGATAATAACCAATTTCACCGGCTGTGATGAATATTTTAACCAAATCAGCAGGTAGTTGTATCATCTCATAATTATGGTTAGTGATCGGTTCACTATGTCCAAGCCTCATTAATTGAGTTTTTATAGTTAGCATTAGCAAGTTTAAGTTGTTATTTCTGAACAACTTAATATCACCTTCTCCTTCATATCTCTGATATGAAAACTCGAGAATCATGTCTGCCAAGAAAAGAAGCTCTGGGGAGGGGGATATTTTGTCGAATTCTTTCTTATAGTCAGACACAAAATCTATGCCTTCATTCTTTAAAACTTCTTCCCATATTCTAATAAATCGTGTTAAGTCAATTGAACTGTGATCCATATGAAGTAGATCTTTCATTTCTTCAAGATCATTTTCAATTCCATTAATACGTCTGAGCCTGTTTCCGACGTCTCTTTTTATGAAAGAAACATTTGATTCGATACCTTGCAGATGAATTTTTAGAAAACGATCTAAGTGCTTCCTTACTCTGCATAGCAACAGTAAGGAATAGTCAGAAACAGTTTTCGTTTCATTGGCTAGCTGATTGCCAGGTTCTTCAGATAACTTTTCCGAAATAATACGCAACAGCCCATTTGAAGAGATTCTAGAAATCACTTCAAGTTCTTTGTCGGTAAGAGATTCAGGAATTAGTGATGTCTTTACAATTAATAGGAATTTACCTAGTGTTCCATCGAATGGGCATAGTATTAGGGAGGTTGGCTTGCTGGAGTTCTCGTCTGTCAAATTTGGTATGATTACTGGCGAACTATTCGTAAATAACCAATCAATAACTCCACTTTCTGATAGTTTTTTATATTCTCCTGATAAACTTACATTATATTTATCCAGTGCATAAACTACATAGGACTGATCATTTGTAAAACTGATAATGATAGCCTCTAGAGCACTATATTTTTGAGAAAGATACTCAAATAAGACAGTTTCGGTTTCGGGTATTGAGTTGCATTTATAGAAGAGTGGTTCAGGCATTGTACTATCCAGGAATTCCTGGATATCTTTTTCTCTGCGTTCATCACGACTTTCACGGAGTTTTTCTATTTCGCGCTTAAGGAAGTCAATTGAATTTTCAAGTGATTCAATGTACTCTTGTTCATTTTTATTGCTTTTTTTTTCCATAACTGTAGCGACTTTTGACTATTTGATTCTCCAATAAAAGCACATTAATTCAGTCAATGAGGAACTGATATCTTACTTGTATAATGCTACAGTATTACTAGTTTCACTAAAGGCTGCGGCCCTTTCGAACTCAGATCTAATTTCAAGACGTAATTTTTCTAACGATGCCTTTTTTGTCATTTGACTTTCCCCAGTCATATCTGTAATAATTGAGCCTTCCAGATAAAATAGAGGTAGGGGATGATCATTATACCACTTATTATAACCCATATCATGAGCAAACCACTCGGATAAAGACACAATTGCTGTTAAGGGTGATACACCATCATTACCATTAATTGTATCCAGAGGCCGATGATGATTTTCTACTGCGGCACAAAGATGTTCCGGAAGTCTCCATTTGTTTGCAAGCCAAGCTCCTATTTCACTATGCGAATCACCTAATACATACCTTTCAGCTTCTTCTAGAGGTAATTGTCTACTTGCCGAAACAGACCAAATCTCTGATGCTTCATTCGGCAGGAATTTATTTATTACTAGTACACCAAGATCATGTATCAGGCCTGCCACGAATGCTTCACCTGCTAATGGATAATCCATTTTTCTGGCAATGAGTCTTGATGCTGCACCACAGAAAAGGGAATACTGCCAAAATTCTTTGGTATCGAGGCCACTCACTCCTCTTGAGAAAAGTCTTTTAACAATGAGCCCAATTACTATCTCTTTAATAGAGTTTAGCCCCATAATGACTATAGCCAATTCAACGGTTGATATTTTTCGTGAAAATCCGTAGAAGGGGGAGTTAGCTACGCTCAGTACACGAGAAGTTAATCCTTGATCCTTTTCTATTAGCTCAGCTAGTTTGCCTGCTCTGATATTGGTATCATCTAGTGACCGCAATAATTGCGATATAACAAAAGGCATTGCAGGTAGGTCTAACCTTCTTTCAAGTTTTCTACGTAGCCTTTCGCTAATCATTGTTGAATTTTGAGATATGCTTACGCAAATCTTTGATTACCTGTGAGTGTATCTGGCATATTCTACTTTCACTTACATTCAAAATCGTGCCGATTTCTTTGAAAGTAAGTTCTTCATAATAATAGAGTGACATTACGAGTCGGGGCTTCTCTTTCTGGGAAGTAATAAACTCCCGAATCAGAATATCTCTTTCATTTTTCTCAATGGCATTATAGAAACTATCTTCAGGGTCCTGAGGCATATTTTCAAGAATATTAGAATCTTCACTGTCCCTAGACATTGATGATTCGTTTAATGTCATTGAAGTCTTTGCAGCAGCGGCGGCGGCAACATATTTACGGTATTGTTCCGGAGATATATCCAGTTTACGCATTATGTCTTCTTGAGAAACTTCTACGCCAGCTTCAACTGTTAGCTCGTCATTAGCATTAATAAAATCTATAGCCTTTTTCCTAGCAGTACGCGATAGCCAATCTAGTTTTCTCATCTCATCTTGGATGATACCTCTTATTCTGGCAATAGCATATGATTCAAACTTAACTCCTCGATCAGTTGAATATCTATCAATAGACTCACTTAGCCCTAGAATACCAACACTGATGAAATCATCTTCGTTCAGAATAGAATTATGTGGCAGGTTCATTTTTTTGATAACAAAACGCACAAGCCACAAGTAATGTAATACAAGCTCCTGTTTAGTATCAGATTGCCTTTCAGTTTCATAGCTTTTCCATAAAGCCATTATATTAACAGCCGGATTGGCTGCCGAGTGAGAGGATGTAGTACTATTCAGATGTTGCCTTAACGTCATTTGTCAAATCCCTAATTCGTATCGCTCATTTGAGATCAATGTCTATTGGATTTTTGCCAGATCCTGCGTCGAAATCAAAATTCAGATCATCAAGAGTATATTCCTGTTTGCTACTTTCAATTACTGGCTTCACTTTTTGCGTTGGTTTTGAAGTTTCAAGTGTTTTGTTGTTATAGTCTGTAAAACCCAAATCAATGCCTTCAAGATTTACATCAGGTAGGGTTGAAGGGTCAATCGTTTCCTGTTTTGGAGCTTCCAGCTCCATGACATCTTCTTGTTGTTGTTCTTCTTCAAACTCAAGTACATGCTCTTTGATTGCCTCTTCAGATTTTTCAAGTTCAATTTTGTTACGTTCATGTAACTCCATTTTGCGTGAAGCAAAATCTTTTTCAGCCTGTACGAGTTTGGCAAATTCTTCTTCCTCTTTTCGAATTTCCTCTTTTTTGAGATTCTCTTTTTCTTCCTTACTCTTTTTAATTTCAACAATTTTTTCTTCGGAAACAAGATAGAATAGCAGAAGCATAATTGATCCGCCACCAAGATAAGCTGCTGTAAATACCATAAATGTATAGTATAGTGAGTCTAATGTTGGTAATTCTGCACCAAAGAAAAGAATTATAAATGCAAATAAAGTAATTAGTAGGCTAACAAAAAGTAAGAGTTTATACGGAAAATTAATCTTGGCTTTAATTCTCTTGATTTCTGCTTTTTCTTTTTTCTTAAGAGCTTTTGCCTGTTCTTTCTTCTTCTTTTCCTTTTCCTCAAAGCGTTTTTTGAGTTCTTCCTGTTCTTTTATTTCCTCAGGCGAAAGATCAGACTGCTCTTGTTTTTGTTTTTTTGCCATTACCGTTAATCTTTAACTTACTTTTGTCTTTGGAATGGTACAATATCACTCAATGATTATTTCTAGCTCTTCTGAAAAAGCCTAATACCAGAAAGCGACTCTATTTGATCAATTAGAGCTTCCATAGCTATATATATTTCGCTATCTTTTCTGGCCATACCGGGATCGGTAAAGAGTGTCTGTTCAATAATTGACTTTCTAACAACCCTATCATATGGTATTTGCGCAATTGACTCGAAAGTAACTCCCAGGAATTTTTCAGTAGCTAAATTAATTTTAGCAGTGATATCCTCAGCATCTTCAGTATCTATACAGTTATTGACAATCAATTTTATATACTTACTGTCTACATATGGTAGCAAAAGCTTTACCAAAACATAAGCATCAACAAGAGATGTTGGTTCATCAGTGACTATGAAAACAGTCATATCAGCTATGTTACAACACTTAAGTACCGATTCTGATGCTCCGGCTGGGGTGTCAAGTAATATGAAGTCAAAATCCGTATTAAGAAGTAATTGTTCATATACAACCATTATACTATCTTTTGATAAACCATTTTGAGATTTATGCTCAGGTCTGCCAGACAGAATATATAAACCATCTCTAATCTCATGTATTGCCTTTGCTACAGGAATATCATTTTCGATAACTTCATTACTTCTGACAGGAGGTTCAACACCAAATAGCAAATGTAGATTTGGCAGGTTCAAGTCCGCATCCCATACTAATACCTTATACCCTCTAGCAGACAATTGTGCACCGAGGTTTGCTGTTATTGTTGATTTACCGACTCCACCTTTACCACTACAGAGACTAATAGTATAGGGTTCTTCTTTATAGACTATATTTGGGCTATCACTTACTTTACGGTTTTTTAAGTCCATTAGCGATCACCAGCAAATATTTCATCATAGTCTCTAATAACTGTTCCAGCTCTTTCTATCAATCTCATAAGTGCAATATCACTTACAGGATGTATATCATCTGGTATTTCCTGACCGTAGCTCAGATATGTTAGGGGCAACTTGGCTGACTTGAGTGCCGTAATCGGACCACCCATACGACCTGCTTCGTCAAGCTTTGTTAAAATTATGTCAGTAACAGATACTATCTGATATTTCTCAATAATCTCTTCAATTGCCTTAAGGCTAAGTCCCATACTTATAACCAAGAAAATTCGATCAGGGGAAATGGCCTTCATATAATCACTTATCTCAAGTAGATTTTTATTATTGTTTTGGCTCTGGCCTGATGTATCGAAAAAAATAAAATCATATTTCTCTTTGAGTAATAAAGTTTCTTCAATTTCTTTATTTGAATAAGCAGTTCGGAAGTCCATGTCGCCTACAGAAGCAAATGTCCTTAATTGATCTGCTCCTCCTACCTTATTTTTATCAGACGATACAAGCAAACAGCGACTACCATAAACAAGTTTACAGATCAAAGCAAGCTTAACAAGAGATGATGTCTTACCATTACCAGTTGTACCTATAAATGCGGCAACGATACACTTCTTCTTTTCACTAGGCTTTAATGGTCGGCCTATTTTAATATGATCAATCAAACGAGTATGAACTATCTGCTCAGCTTTAGCAGGATCAAAGTCAATGGAATTAAGATTAACTAAGGCTAATGCTTCAAGTACATCAGTTTCTCGAAATTCATTATCAATTAATCCTTCATAAAGGTTTTCCAGAATTGGATGAAGTGTATTCGAGTACTTATATTTGAGCGATTTATTAATCTCCGATACACTATTTTCAATGTTTTCTACCCTTCTTACTAATTCATCAGAAGACAATAATTCCCTGTAAGCTTTAAGTGGTTTAGAGGTATCTCCAGTTATGGGACTAGCTCCGCTATTAGAAGATGATGATATTTTATCAAAATTTGATAGTTTCTCTTTGAGAGATCTTCTCGATACATTTTGAGGTTTAGGATCATTCTCTTCATCAATTGCTGCTACTATCTCTATAATTGAATCACCCTCTGGGCCTAGTGATGTTCTGGTGGAAAGTATTACAGCGTCATCACCTAACTCAGATGCTATCTGCATCTTGCCTGCCTGAAAACTCCTAGCTATAAATTTTTTAATTTTCACCTTTGTAGTCTTTCCGGTATATTAATATTATAGAAGTGCTATATAGTAACACTATACTTTGGGAGTGATGAAACCTTTAGGTAACTTGCCGTGTTTTTATATTAAACAAAGTTAATAATCCTGAACAAAACTACAACTTCTGTGTACTTCTATTATAGAGATAGTTGTTTAGACAATATTACACGAAAGACCTATTATGCCCATCAGAAACCTACTATTACTATCCATATTCATACCATGCTTTGCGATTGCACAACAGAATCAAGATACAAAGGCAACCTATCCGAGACAATCTGTAAAGGATGCAAGAGCTAATTTTGAGAGAATGCTTGAGAATGATTTCAAAGAAATAAATGAGAAAAATTCTCAAGTTGAAGAAGATCAGCGCAGAAGTTGGAAACAAATTGAAAGATTTAAACATTTTTGGCGGCCAAGATTACAAGGTGAAGGGTATCTGCCTAATACAATAGATCTTTTTAACAAATACACAATACCTGTTACGAAGCAAGGAGATATTAAAAATTCTTCAGCTGATACTCCATGGGAGAGAATAGGTCCGTTTAATCCTGTTTCTGAAACAAGGGGTGTTGGAAGAATCAATGTAGTCAGGCAGCATCCTACCCGAGCTAATGAATATTGGATAGGTACAGCCGGTGGAGGAGTATGGAAGTCATCGAATGGTGGACAAAATTGGCAACCGGTACCTAATACTGATTTTTTGACATTAGGTGTTTCGGATATTGCTATCTCTGAATCAAATCCGGATATTATATATATAGCAACTGGTGATGATAATGGATCAGGTTCCGGACAATTTGTAAAATACACATTAGGTCTTATGAAATCTACCGATGGTGGATTAACATGGCAGCCGACGTACATACATTACGAACAAGGTGAGATGCATCTTGTAAGTACTATTCTGATTGATCCCAGGGATGAGAATACTGTACTGGTGTCAACAGATCATGGAATCTTTAAGACAACAGATGGTGCTGAGACATTTGAGCAAGTACTTCTTTCTGGTAATTTCCGCGACATGGAGTTTATAGAGGGGCTTCCGGATAGAATTGTTGCAACAACGTTTAATAGAGGTCAAGGTGGTGGTATCTCTTTTCATACTTCTGAAGATAATGGTGATACTTGGACAACCAGACAATCTATTTCGGGAGCTGTCCGAGCTGAGCTCGGTACATCAAAAGGTGCTCCCAATAGGATGTGGGCTATAGTTGCTCAGCAGGGTTCAAATAGATATCATTCGACGTGGTATTCGGAAGATTATGGTATCAATTGGATTGAACTGGAGGAATATGATAGTGATAGAGACAATAATTATTTAGGATGGGGCCGGGGAAATGATGATAGGGGTCAGGGATGGTATGATTTAGCAATTGACGTAGATCCGGTTACCACTAATAAAATAGTTATAGGTGGTATCAATCTTTGGACATCGCAGAATTCAGGTGCTAACTTCAGTATGACTAGTCATTATAATGGAGGTTGGGAAATGCCTCAAATTCATGCTGATGTACATGATATTCTATACTTACGGGATGGTACTAGCTATTTAGTTGCACATGATGGGGGATTGTCAAAGTATTCTGAGATTACTGATGATTTCAAAAATCTTTCATATGGATTACCAATTACTCAATTTTATAAATTAGGTGTTTCCCAGTCTACATCTAATTTGGTTTCGGGTGGCACTCAGGATAATGGTACTTTTCTTTTAGATGGCAATGATTGGAAAAGAATAGGTGGTGCTGATGGAATGGAAACAGCAATTGACCCTTTTGATTCGGATATTAGATATAGATCTATATACTATGGACAAATAGATAAGACAACAAATGCCGGACAGAACTGGAGAAGGATATTTAGTGTTTCGATTGCCGAAAATGATTATGGTGTTCAAGAAGATGGACCATGGGTGACACCATTTGTGCTCGATCCAACTAACCCAAATATTATCTACCTTGCAATGACCGAAGTCTGGAAGAGCGAAGAGAGGGGTGACAAAGGTACTTGGGAAAAAATAAGTGATTTCAATGCGGGTGAATTTAATGATCTTGCGGTGTCGCAAAGTGATGGTAGGTATGTATATGCAGCCAGAAGTGGTGCGTTGTTCTTAACAATTAATGATGGGGAAACATGGGATAGAGTCTATTCAAATAGTCAGGAGATAATGGATATAGCTGTTGATCCTAATAATCCTGAGAGAGTGGGACTTGCCCTAAGTGGATTCAATGCGAAAAATAAAGTTATCTTGATCGAAAATGGAGTATCGATGAACATTACTGGTAATTTACCTAATGTTTCGGCAAATGCTCTGGTTCTTGATCCGGATGATCCAAAGCGAATGTACGTAGGGACTGACATAGGTGTTTTTACAACTTATGATAACACAGGTGTTTGGATAAAATATGGCTCTGGTATGCTCAATACTGTTGTAAGTGAAATGGAGATACATGTAACAGACAGGGTTTTATATGCGGCTACATATGGTACGGGAATGTGGAAAGCACCGTTGATAGAAGACTGTACTCCTCAGCAAAATATATCAGTTAATATAAATGATAAGGTCGAAATTTGTCCGGGTGATTCAATTTTCATTAATATTGATTATCCTACTACATTGCTTTGGACCGATGGATTTAAAGGTAACCAGAGACACATAAAAGATGAAGGTGTTTATGCAGTTATAGCTGACGGAGGTTTGTGTGCTGATTATTCAAAACCTTTTGAGTTAGTTCACTTTGAAACAAGGCCTAATAAAATTGCTGCATTTGACAGAACAATCTGTGGTATAGATTCTGTACCATTAACTGCTTCATCGGGTTTTGATGAATACAATTGGTCCAATGGGGCAACAGGACGCAAAATATTTGTAACTGAACCTGGTGATTATTATGTTGAGGCACCCAATAGTAATGGTTGTATCTCTAGGTCGGATACAGTAACAATAAATAAGTTTGAAATTCCCGAGAAGCCGCAAATAGATGTCATTGAGATTAATGATACAATGGCAGTTATTACAAGTGATATAAAGGGTTCAAGATATTTATGGAAGAGAGATGGGATTCAGATATCGAATAGTGAGATTGATGTTTTAGAAGTAAAAATCACGGGACTTTATACAGTTGAAGTATTTAATGAAGGTGGTTGTTCGAATTTAAGTGATGAAACAAGTATAACAATTGTATCAGTTATTTGGGATGATGATTATATCGAGATGACATCATATCCAAACCCTACTACTGAGGAGATACATTTAGGAAATATTGCAACCCCGGGAAATTATAGCTATAGTATATATGACTATGCCGGTAGGCTTGTATCTCGTGGTATGACTTCTGTTAGCGATAGTGAAGCTGTTATTGGTGTTCAGCCACTAATGGCTGGTGCATATTATGTTTTGCTTAATACCGAAGGTAAAGATCTTCGCTACAGTTTTGTAAAGGTTGATTAATGATTGAGTTCCTAAATGGAACAGTTGTTGAAGCACAGCCAACACATGCAGTAATTGAATGTTGTGGGGTAGGTTATGCTGTTAATATCACTCTTTCTTTATATGACAATCTGCAAATTGGTCATAATACGAGATTGTTTGTTAGAGCAATTTACAGAGAGCAGGAGCAAGTATTATTTGGGTTTGGAGATAGAGCTGAGCGAGAACTTTTTGACAGGCTTATAAAAGTATCAGGCATTGGGCCAAGAATTGCTATTGGAATTGTATCTGGTATGTCTTCATCAGAATTAGCTAATCGTATTAATTCAGGTGATATAGCAGCGCTCACAAAACTTCCTGGAATAGGTAGGAAAACTGCCGAAAGAATGGTGCTGGAATTAGCTGGGAAGCTTGCGCTGGATTTTAATGGTACAAATGAATCTATGAAGCAGGAAGAAAGTCAGAATATAATAATTGAAGAGACGATATCGGCTCTGTTATCACTTGGTTTTTCTAAAATAGTTGCAGAAAAAGCTACAAAAGCAGCTCTTAAGACATTTGATAGTTCACCATCTGTAGAAGAACTTATTAAGTCATCATTAAGAAGTGCAATGGGTTAATTATGTTTTTGATAATCCCAGAAATTAAATTAGTAGATGGTACTTGCCTAGAGTGTATTGATGGGCAGGGAAGGGATGATTATTATTATGATAAATTGTCGGGCTCACCAGCTGATCTGGTAAGACTATTCAGAAGAGAAAATGCTAAATCTTTGCTGATTTCGACAGATAAAAACCCAGATGTATCTACGTTAGAATCTTTCAACAAGATTCTTGGCTGTACTGATATCCCATTACAACTATCGGTACCTGATATTGATGAAACTACACTTAGCAGCCTATTAGAACAAGGCCTTAACCGGTTTGTATTTCCTATCGAACTTAGCGGACCAGATGATATCAATAAATTTAATTTTTTCTCAGAAAAATTTGGTTCTCATAGGATTGTACCTTTGATCGATATTGATGAATTGGAGACCTTTCTTAATTCTATAAAAAATGCGCCTATTCGTATTTCTATTGGCAAAAAGCGTGGTGAGGACTGGACCAATAATGAACTGCTTCAAATAGTTTCTAATACTAAAAATATGAGAGTTACTCTTAAAAGCGGTATAGGGAATTTCCAAAGTCTGAAAAGAGCTGCAAGTTTCTTTGAAGAAGGTATTGATTCTTCATATATTGGGAGACCATTGTTTGACAATAGCTTCCCTTGCCAGACAATTTGGCGAAATATTGAGAAAGATGTAGATAGCTTAGAGAAAGAAACCGAAATATCAAGTGTAACTAGCCACTAGCTAAATCCCTATTTGCTAATTTATTTGTCAATGTTTACTAAGAGTAATCGTTGTTATCAACTTTATGCAAAGCTAAGTTGCCAATAGGTTAAAAAAATGGTATTTTGCGGTTCAATTATTTCTATCTGAAATAATATTGATTGGAGAAAGAGAATGCCTACTATAACTATAGATGGTAATAAGATAGAGACAAGGCCAGGTCAGACAGTTATCCAGGCCGCTTATGATAATGGGATGAAAATCCCTCACTTTTGCTGGCACCCGGAACTTTCTGTAGCAGGTAACTGTAGAATGTGTCTTGTTGAGGCTGGCACTCCGAAAAGAGATCGTGAAGGCAATATTGAGAAAGATGAAAATGGTGAGCCTGTCATACAATTTATCCCTAAACTTCAGATTGCTTGTGCTACTCAAGTATCGGATGGGATGGTAATCAGAACTGCTTCTGATAAAGCCATTGAAGCACAAGAAGCCGTAATGGAATTTCTTTTGATTAACCATCCACTTGATTGTCCAATATGTGATGAGGCTGGGGAGTGCAAACTCCAAGAATATGGACTTAAGCATTCGACTGGTGAGAGTCGTTTTGATGAACAGAAAAACCATAAGCCTAAACGACAAGTCTGGGGGCCGAATGTTGTTTTTGATGCTGAAAGGTGCATCTCCTGCTCGCGTTGTATCCGGTATGCTGATGAAGTAGCTGAACAATCTGTTTTAACATTTGTACAGAGGGGAGATCATGTTACCATTGAGCTCTTTGAAGATACGGTGTTTGACAGTCCATATTCTATGAATGTTATAGAGCTTTGCCCGGTTGGTGCTCTTACTTCAGATGACTTTAGATTTAAATCTCGTGTTTGGGAAATGTCATTCTCTGATTCAATCACCAATGCTGATGCCTCAGGTGCAAATATCCGCGTTGGAGTTAGGAATAATGAGGTTCTCCGTATTCAACCAAGAACTAATATGTATGTGAATCAATATTGGTTAAGTGACGATCAAAGACTTAATCATATTGACAAGATTAATGATAAGCGAATTACAACCCCGTCTGTTAAGATTGATGGTGTAATGAGAGAAGTAGCATGGGATGAAGGTTATGCGGCTGCTTATAGGATGCTATCTGCGGCTAACGAGCAAATAGCAGTCATAGCTTCTGCTAAATCTACTAATGAAGATTTATTTGCATTGAAGAAATATGCTAATGAAGTTTTAAATACGGACAGTTTAGTGTTCTTGAATCATTTTGATGATTCGCAAGATGATAAACTTGTAAAAGGAGTTAAAGAGCGCAGACCAAATGCTTATGGTGCTAGAGAGATTGGCTATCAGGAGGGTGAAGAAGCGCTGAAAAGTATTATAGCTAATGCTTCGGCTATTTTAGTTGTTGATGAAGATTTTGAAGATCATCCACATTTGATAGAATTACTAGATAGTAAATTACCAATAGTTGCTTTTGCTCAGAACCAAAGTTCGGTTACCTCCTTGGCAGATGTAGTACTTCCATCTTCTACTTTTGCTGAGGTTGAAGGTACATTTACTAATTATGCAGGTAGAGTGCAACATTTTGGTCCGGCCCTTACTACAAAAGAAAATTTCCGTTTCATGGGAATGAAAATGTCTCGATGGGATGCATTTGGGGCTCCGAATGATAGATGGACTCAGCATGAACAGAGGAATTGCCGTCAGCTCTGGAGATCGCTTCAGAAAATGGCATCCCTTGCTGATACTGAATGGGGATATAAAAATTCATCTCATTTATTCAGTGACCTAGCAAAAAGTATAGAATCCTTTAATGGAATGGAATATAAGACGATTAAACACTATCAGGGTCTTACTATTGGTAAGCAATCCGATCCGGATCCGAAAGTGTTGAATTATGTAAGTCATTCAATGAAACCTTATTGAACCAAGAAACTGTTATAAAACGGACTTAGGTTAATGTCAGATCTAAATTTTTTATTGCTTACTACAGGTATCAAAGCATTTGTTGTAATAAATATAATACTTGCTTTGGCATCTGGTGAAGTTTATCTAGAACGAAAAATATCGGCTTGGATTCAAAATCGTATTGGCCCAAATAGAGTAGGGCCATTCGGTTTGCTACAACCGATAGCTGATGTAGTAAAACTATTTTTTAAGGAGGATGTTGTTCCTTCTGCTGCTCACCATGGTTTTCATCGTTTAGCTCCGATATTGTCACTGGCAGTTGCGATAGGTGTTTATGCTGTAATACCTTATGGCCACTATCTCGAATTTGAGGTTGGTGATACAATTCGCAGGGTATATATGGGAATAGCTCCAAATGTTAATATTGGGGCATTATTTATATTGGCTATGACCTCCGTTGGTGTGTATGGAATTACCCTTGCCGGATGGTCTTCAAATTCAAAATATTCATTATTGGGTGGTCTGAGATCGGCAGCCCAAATGATTTCTTATGAATTGGCAATGGGCTTGTCTTTAGTTGCTGTAATCTTGATAGCCGGATCTCTGAGTTTAAATCAAATAGTGATAGAACAATCTGATTGGTGGGGCTTCCAATGGAATGTTATTCTCCAGCCGCTTGGATTTATAATCTTCTTGGTATCGGCTTTTGCTGAGACTAACCGTGCTCCTTTTGATTTGCCTGAGGCAGAACCAGAGTTAGTTGGTGGTTTTAATACCGAATATTCAGGTATGAAATTCGGTATGTTCTTTTTAGCTGAGTATGCTAATATGGCGACAGCCTCGGCTTTCTTGGCTATACTATATTTTGGTGGGTGGAACTTGCCTTTCCATGAGCTGATTCCCGTGATGGACTCTGCTGGAGAAATTATTAGATATGATAATGGAGCTTGGTTTGGAATACCAGGTAATTCCTGGATTATAGGTCTTGCGCAATTTATTTGGTTCTTCTCTAAAATAATGTTCTTCATTATATTCTTTATTTGGGTTCGTTGGTCAATTCCACGTTTTAGATATGACCAATTAATGAATCTGGGGTGGAAAGTTTTATTGCCTCTGTCAATTGTAAATGTAATAATTACTGCGTTACTCGTTCTTGTATTTGACGGTAACTAACTAAACTTAAATAGTCAATTAAAGGGCAGAGCCCTGAAAGGCAATTAGTAATGAATAATACGAAGAGTACTGAAGTTGAGAGAATGTCATTTTGGGAAAAGCTCTATATCCCAGAAATAGCAAAAGGTCTTGGTATTACTCTCAAGCAGATGTTCAAACCAAAATTTACTCGTCAGTATCCTGAAGAAAGGTTTGAACCGACAGGATCATATAGGGGACGCCCTGTTTTAGTTGAGGAAAATGGCCAAGAGAGATGTGTAGCATGTGGATTGTGTTCCAGGGTTTGTCCTGCTTTAGCTATTGAGGTTCAGGCAGATGAGACACCTAGGCATAAGGAACGTTATCCGGTAAAATTTGAAATTAATATGCTCCGCTGTATCTTCTGTTCGCTTTGTGAAGAAGTATGTCCTGAGGAAGCTATTGTAATGAGCAAAGACTATGACTTGGTTTTTACTAGTCAACAAGATGCAATACTTGGTAAAGAAGAATTATTAGTACCGGTAGAGAAACTTCAAGATAGATTGGAATTCCTACGCCTGTATAAGTAATAAACTAAGTTTATTAATAATTTTGATGCCGGGCTAACAATAGCTCGGCTTTTTTATATAACAGGTTTATTATGGATCTCTCTGATTTTCTATATGATCTCCAAAAACAACTTGCAGAACAATATAAGACAATTACAAGTAATTATTTCAAGGCTTCAATAAGCGGAAGTAAGGTAGACTTTGAGAGAAGTGCAGAAGCTCAATTAGAATATGATAGACTATTAGCTGATAAAGATACCTATCACACATTAATGAATTGTATTGATAGTGAAAAACTCGATACAATAAATAGAAGAGCTGCTGAAATATTACTTAATGAATCAAGAGGTCGTCAGGTAGACGATGAGATCTTAGAAAGCTTAATTAGGCAGCAGAATAAGATTGAGCAGGCATATACTATTTTTAGAGCTGAAATAGATGGAAAAGAAATTTCAGACAATCAACTTGAAGAAATCCTTAGTTCAAGTGATAATTCCGATACAGTAAAAGTACACTGGGAAGCTTCAAAAGAGATTGGGAATAATATAGCATCTGAGTTGATAGAACTTGTTAAGCTAAGAAATGCATCAGCTCATAAACTCGGTTACGAGAATTACCATTCAATGCAGCTAATGCTGAATGAGATTGATCCGCTATGGCTCGAGAAGACTTTTGATGACCTTGACAATCTTACTCGACCAACCTTCAAAAAGATGAAAGAGGAGGTTGATAATCATCTAGCTACACGTTTTAACATAGATAAAAATAACTTAATGCCTTGGCACTATGGAAACCGTTTCTTTCAAGAAGCTCCTCCAATTTACTTGAACAAGTTGGATAAAACATATCATAATGCTCCAATTCATCAGATTACAAAACATTTTTATGATTCAATTGGACTCAATATTGATTCAGTATCTGCTAACTCAGATCTATATGAGAAGGATGGAAAAAACCAGCATGCATTCTGCATTGATATAGATAGGACTATTGGAGATATAAGGGTATTATGTAATATAGTACCTTCCCATAGATGGATGGATACCGATCTTCATGAATTTGGACATGCTGCTTATGATCTTTACCTTGATAGATCTTTACCATGGATTCTAATGACTCCTGCTCATATTTTTACTACTGAGGCTATTGCTATGTTATTTGGCCGGTTAGCTGGCGATGCTGAGTGGGTGGGAAGAAATGTTATAAATGATCTGACCTTTAACGATAATGGTGCAGGTAAAAAAGCGGCAGCTTTAGCACAGATTACCTTTAGCCGTTGGGCACAAGTCATGTATAGGTTCGAAAAAGCAATGTACTCTAACCCAGAGCAAAATCTACAAGATCTTTGGTGGAAGCTTGTAAACCATTATCAACTTCTGAATATACCTGACGATAGAGATAGTGATAATGATTGGGCTTCGAAAATACATATAGCAACGGTACCTTGTTATTACCATAATTACTTACTAGGCGAGCTTCTAGCTAGTCAACTTCAGGCTTTTATAACAAAAAATGTTACTATGTCGGATAGCTTTGGAGCCTGGGCTGGTGATAAGAAGATAGGGGCTTGGTTGAAAAGCAACATTTTTCAACCTGGGAAATTATATGTTTGGAATCAGATGATAGAAAAAGCAATGGGTGAAAATCTATCGCCATATTATTACACAGCTGAATTCTGTAATGAAGAAATATGATATATCTTAATCTTCAGTATTCTCAATAGAGAGTGCTTTGTCTAGAAATCTAGTAAATGCCTTCTCATCACGCGTGAATCGTATTTCATCTATTACTGTTCCTTCAGGAGTCATCAATACATATAGAGGGATAGCAATTGAACCGAATTTTTCTTGCATAATACTCTTATTCGTTTTTTCCGGTTCCTTCCGACGATCAGTATATAGCTTAGCTTTCACAAGTCGATCCAATCGGTGTTTTACCGCTTTTTGGGGAAACATATTAGATTCGATCCAGCGGCAATTAGTACAAGACCAGCCAGTGAAATCAATGAAAATATTCTTATTCAACGATTTAGCTTGCTTAAGTGCATCATCAAGTGTCTTGTGCCATATCGATAGATCAGCATGTGTGTTTGAAGCTCCATCACTACCAAAATAAGATGCTTTTATTTCATTTATTGTACTACCAAAGGACAAAATGCTGTCAGTCTGCATCATTGGTATCTTAGGTATATCCAACAAGGCAGCCGCTATAAATAATAAAAAGGATAGAACTCCCCGGATTTTCATAAAGCCTTATCTAGAAAGTCAGTAAAAGCTTTCTCATCACGTGTAAATTCTATTTTATCAATTATTTTACCTTGAGGGGTCATTAATACATATAGAGGAAGAGCAATTGAACCGAACTTTTCTTGCATAATACTTTTATTCGTTTTTTCCGGTTCCTTCCGACGATCAGTATATAGCTTAGCTTTGACTAATTTGTCCATACGACTCTTTACCATAGGTTTCGGAAACATATTGGATTCCATCAAGCGGCAATTAGTACAAGTCCAGCCAGTGAAATCAATGAAAATATTCTTATTCAATGATTTAGCTTGCTTAAGTGCATCATCAAGTGTCTTGTGCCATATCGATAGATCAGCATGCGTGTTTGAAGCTCCACTACCACCAAAATAAGAGACTTTTCCTTCATTCATATAATCACGGGGAGGTAGGAAGGCATCAAGCTCACCAAGAGGTTCGTTCCATAGTCCGGGAACAAGAGCAACAGCAATTGATAAAAAGATGATCGCAAAAGTAGCTCGCAATGCACCCACTCTTTCTACAGGCGAATCAAGCTTCAGCAGGAATAGTCCGAGAACATAAAGCACAATTAGTATAGCAATAGCAATCCAGATAGCTACAAAAGTTTGTCTAGATAATAATTCCCAACCAAGAACAAGATCTACGTTTGATACAAACTTTAGGGCAGCAGCTATTTCAACAAAACCCATAACTACTTTTAGGTTATTCATCCAGCCACCTGATTTAGGCATTTTCTTCAAGAGGGTAGGGAATAAAGCTAAAAGAAAAAATGGTATGGCAAAAACCAAAGAAAATCCAAGCATACCAACTACTGGAAAGAACCATTCACCATCTGCTGTAGCAACAAGAGAAGAACCAACAAAAGGCACTGTACAAGTAAATGAGGTTAAAGAAAAGACAAGCCCCATGAGCATAATACCACCTCTTCCACCTGAGTTGGATTTGTATCTCAAATGCACCAAAAAGATTGAATGCAAAAATTAAGAAAACAGCTGCAATGGCAATGTTGATCCAAGGATTAGCAGCAATATTACCTACTGCGCCAGCACCAAAAATTGCTGCGGTGACCAGCCCTATTGCAACAAAGGTAGCAATAATACCAAGCGCAAAAAGAACAGCATCCAGCACCGGATTTGAATTTTCAGATTCAGCACGTTTAGTGAAAAAAGAAACTGTTATAGGTATCATAGGAAATACACAAGGTGTCAGAAGTGCTAAGCCACCAAACGACATAGCAAGAAAGAAAAAAGACCAGGCACCTTCTTCACGAGCTTGCGCAATTTCACTCTCAGCATCAGATTGTACCTCACTGTTCTCTTTCTCAATATCAGAGTCATTAATCTTGTCTGTAACTTCTTGTCTTGTTTCCTCTTTACTACTATTAGTCGTGTCTATCTCTTCTATAGCCTGATCAGTAGTATCTTCTTCAATTATGGTAGTAGAGATTTCTTCTGTTTGTGTTTGCAGAGAGAAAAATAATTCTTCCCCGGGTAGGCAAGAACTCGAATCACAGACTTGAATGTAAATACCAACTTTTTCATTGTTACGCAGATTTATTTCCGACAAAGCTCTAGCTGTAACTGAAAAAGTAGCAGTCTTCTTAAAATAACCTACTTCCATATTAAAGCCAGTATCATATTTCCTTGATACCTTTGAAGTTGAGACGTCCCCAATGATTTCATATTTAGCACTATCCGGGGCAAAAATTTCAGTTGCCTGAGGGCCAATACCTTCATCATTGATACTTTCTATCACATCGTAGGTATACCATCCTTCTTTGATCTTGATTGAAATATCAATTGAAAATTCTTCTCCCTCCATATACTTGTCGGAAGAAACTAATGCAATACCACTAATTACATCCTGCGTGGAAACTGCTGATATAGAAAGTAGTGTTGAGAAAAACACCACAACAAAAAAGGAAATTCTAAGTATAGCTGATTTACTATTCATTATCACCTTGGAAATAGTCAATTATTCTATCAGAATGATCTGGAGTACCCATTGATTTCATTTTTATCTGCTCAGACAATTTGTCTGAAAAGACTCTACTGGCGTTGTAACCATAAGTCTTTAGTAAGTAGTTAAGAGCTATTACCTCCGCTATCACTGTAATATTCTTACCAGGGAAAATAGGAAGGATAACGTGCATTATATCAACACCAAGCATTTCTACGCGTGATTCTTCTAGTCCCGTTCGCGTATATTCACCTTTTTCAGACCAGTCTTCAAGCTCTACTACTATTTCAAGTCTTTTTTGGAATCTTATAGACCTTATACCAAACATCTGCCTTACATCGATGATACCGAGTCCCCGAATCTCCATGAAATGCTGAACCAGATTTGTACCAGTTCCCATTAATGTCGATTCTCTTTTCTTTGTGAGCATAACAATGTCATCAGCTACAAGTCTATGTCCTCGTTCAACAAGGTCCAGAGCAATTTCGGATTTTCCGATACCTGATTTACCTACGAATAAGATACCAACACCATACACATCAATAAATGATCCATGTACTGTAGTCTGAATGCTAAAGTGGTCATCAAGATATTCATTAATGATATATGTGAGCTTGGCTGTTTCCAGACTAGTACTTAATACAGTTGTATTATTAGTTTTGAATATCTCTAACAGGTTTTCATCTAATGTCTGGCCATTAGTAATTAGAACACAAGGAACAGGAAATTCACAAAAACTTTTTATCCTTTCGATTCTTTTATCTTCTGACAATGAGTTTAGATAAAATAGTTCAGTATTCCCAAATATCTGTAGCCTATTGAAAATGAAAAGCTCAAAAAAACCAGCTAGCGGTAACTGAGGTCTGTAAAGATATTTGTCCTCTATATAGTTGTCCATTCCAACATCACCGGTCAGGGCTACAAAGTCTATCGGAGCATTGAGAAGCTGCCTAACCGATAGACGAGATTTCTGGATTGTCTCTAGTTCTTTGTAGTTTACCATATTATGAGGCAACACTCATAGATGAGTTAATATACTTGTAGAGTTTTGCTATTTGGTCAGGAGTGCCAAGAGCAACAAATTCATCATTATCCATCACTTTGAAGTCAGATCTTGGGTTAAGTTCTGCACTATCATTACGAATAATTGCTATCACTGTAACACCCGTATGTTTCCTAATGTCAAGATCGATCAAAGTTCTTCCTACAAACGAACAGTTATTTGGTAGCTTAAATCTTTCTAATCTGAGCTTTTTATCTCCAGCATTGAAATTAGCTTCCATGAAATCTGACATATTTGGATTAATGGCATAGTTTGCCAGTTTTTTACCACCAGTTTCATATGGGTTAACTACCTTATCAGCACCAGCTTTATAAAGTTTGCTATCAAGAATTTCGTTATCACCTCTGGCAATGATATACATGTCTTTATTGATTTCACGGCCAGAAAGAACAACAAACGTTGATACGGCTGGATTACCAATGGTAACAATTAAAGCTTTTGCATTTTTGATACCTGCCTGTAAAAGAACAGCATCTTCACTTGCATCACCTTCTAAACCATGAAATTTATTATCATTATTCTTACTTACACTATCATCAAAATCACTGTCAATTACTATATAATCTAAGTTGCGTGATTCCAAGTCCTTAGCAACAATTCTCCCTACACGTCCAAAACCAACAATAATATAATGATTTTCCATATGCATCATTTTTTTCAACATTTTCTTCTTGCCTCTGATATTATATATCTGTATCAGAACCAAGCTTTCCATTACAGTTGTAAAGATATAGAAAAGTGAGGCTATACCGAATACAGCTATTACCATTGTGAAAACCTGACCCGAAGTTGATAACGTATGAACTTCTCCATAGCCTATGGTAGTGATTGTAATCATTACCATATATAATGCTTCGACCCAAGTTGCTCCTTCAGAGGCCCAAATATAATAAAACCCCAATGTTCCTACCACAATTACTATCAGTAGGATCACGAATGGCAGGATTGGAATACTAATTTTGAGATTCCTATGCTCAGATTTTCGGTTTACAATCATAAAACAGATTTATGTAATTTTGTCTGAAGTACAATTTAACACCTATAGTATTAAGAATTGAAGCATTATTTCTCAGTTGTTATTGCAACAAAAAACCGTCTAGATGATCTTAAAGCAGTTATCCCTGCTTTTTTAGAACAGGATTACGATAATAAGGAGATTATCGTAGTTGATAATGCTTCAACTGATGGTACTGGTGATTATATTAGTACCGAGTATCCTACAGTTAAATACATCTTTTTGCCAGATAATATTACCATATTAGCACAGAATCTGGGCATCTATCATGCAAAAGGCGATATAATATGGAGAACTGACTCTGATTCGCATCCCATAGATAAAGATTTTTTTTCTAAGATTAATAATTATCTCAACGAGCACCCCCATGTTGATATTTTATCGTCAGATCAACTCAATCCTGATGGGTCCTATTGGAATTGGTATCAACCGGATAAAGTAAAGTACTATGTTAGTGAATCCGAGGGTTATATAGCTGAAACATTTCTGGGATCCGGAGCAGCTATTAAAAAAGAAGTTTTTAATAAAATTGGGGGCTATTGGGAATTTGGTATGGAAGAAAAGGATTTCTCAACTCGTGCCCGACTTGAGGGATTTGAGTTAAGATATAAGCCGGGCTGGGATCTGATTCATTATGCATCTAGTAGCGAACGAAATAATCAGGAAAGGTGGATAAATATTGCCAGGCAATATCTTAGGTATGTCTGGAAATACGAAAGTATTTCTATGTGCATAGGATTTACTATTCTCTATGTACCATTACAGTTGATACAGGGTATTTACTGGAGAGTTGGCTTTCTTGCTTTCTTTGAAGGCATATTCACTTTCAAGGCAACAATTGTGAGAACACTTAGAAAAGAAAGATTTAAGCTTAATAGTGATCAGAGACTTCTTCTAAGAAATTCTGGTACAGAAATATCAAGAGTCCTTAAAGACTATAAATATAATTTGAGAAGAATGTTCGCTGGTAAGAAGTAGTATGAGGATTCTCCAGCTCACACCAAGGTTTCCTTATCCGAAAGATGACGGTGGAAAAATTGGAATGGCGAATATATATGAAACCTTTGTTCGTTTGGGATGCACTGTTCATTTATGCTCGATTGTACAAAACCCTGTTCAATCGAATGCGATTGTGGAAGCAGAGAAGTGGGGGAGTATTTCGACCTTTGAATTAAATACTCGTAATACTTTGACCCGAGGTTTAAAAAATATCTTTGAAAATGAATCTACCTATATTGCCAAGCATAGGTCAAAAGATGCTTTTGAGCATTTTTTAGCAATAGCTAAAGAATTTAAACCAGATTTAATATGGGCTGATCATAGCAATATGGGTTGGTATGCTTCTGGTATTGCTAAGGAGCTGGATATTCTTTCTGCAATCAGATTGCATAATATTGAGTATATAATTTGGAAAAGATATACTGACGAATTGAAGTATGGACTTAAGAAATTATTCGTTAAATGGCAGTCTGATAAGCTAAAGAATGATGAACGTAGAATACTAGATACTTTTGATTACGCCTTTCCTATAACAATGGAAGATTTGGATAGGGCTTTAGAACTGAGTACTGCGCCACAATATATGCTCATGACTGCGGGGGTAGATAACTCATTTATTAACTATCAGATACCTCCTAATATAGCTACTGAGCGCAACAGTCTCGTTATTGCTACAAACTACAGCTGGGTACATAATGTAAATGGTTTAGAGTGGTTTATTGATAAAGTCTTGCCTATTGTAAAGGCGGAAATACCCTCGATTAAATTGAAGTTAGTTGGTAAAGATGTTCCTGCTAAACTCTTGAAAAACAATACTGTAACAGAAGTAGGGTATGTAGATGATGTAAGAGAAGAAATATCAAAGTATAGTCTTTATATTGCTCCATTACTTGTAGGAGGAGGTATCAGAATCAAGATTCTTGAAGCAATGGGTTTAGGGTTACCGGTTATTTCAACTAATGTGTCTGCAGAAGGAATAGCAGCAGGTATTGAAGATGGTCTTTATGCTAGCGATCAGCCAGATGAGCAAGCTAAAACTATAATTGCCCTATTGAAAGATGATGCTAAATTGGAGCAAGCCAGAATCAAAACAAGAGACTATATACGCCATCACCACTCTTGGACTACAATTGTCAGGAAGACCTTAGATCAAATCTTCCATTCTACTTAGAATCAAATAAAGCAGTTTTCAAGTTATTTCTAAAACGCTGGAATTTTTTTGCATCGCTACCTTTCACCATCATTCTATCCATGAAAAGGTACATATTATTTGCCATTGCTTTAATTATATCAACAGTCAGAGTTTCATGTTGAGATTTCTCTAAAACAACAGGAGAAGTCAATATTCTATCCATACTGTTCTGTATAGCTAATAGTGCTTCAATTTCTTCTGCTTTTACTTCAATTTCATCAAACTCAGCTCTGATTAGAGCAAAATCACCTATTACCATTGTAAGAGATATCTTTTCATTCTGATCTTGCGAATGACTCTGCGCAGTGAAATATCCAAGAACGAGAGTTAGAAATATGATACGTATTAATTGTTTTACCATATTAGATAGAAGTATTAAGGGAAATTCTATAAATCAGAGCATCACTACCGTACTGATTCAAAGACAAATTAATATCCATTGATGAAAAAATTAGTCCTAAACCAAATGAAAGCCCTGACAATGCACCTTGCGATTCAGGAGTAAGATTTGATCTAGTATAAAAATCATAACCTCCCCGGAGTTTGACACTCTCACCAAGAGAGAACTCTCCTCCGACAGCAACATTGCCAAACCTTTCAAAAAAGCTGTCATAATCATTTGCTAAGTGATGTATCGCAATATTAAACAGTAAAGGCATTCCTTGTAGTCGATGACTAAATCCGAGTCTAAAATCAGGTGTTATGGAAAAATCACTTCCATCAAAGGTTGATAATACTGAACCGGCATGCAGTAATGACATGCCTATATTTGACCTTCCATCAGAAAATTCATAGACCAAACCAGCATCAATAACCATAGCTGAGGAAGACTGATTTTCTAATCCTGCGAAAAGATATCTTACTGTCAGGCCATAATAGAAATTTGAGTCAAGTTCGTTTGCATAAGAGACTCCCAGATTGATATTGCTTCCACCAAATGTTCCACCATTCCTAACGCCATTAATATCAGCTCTTTGAAAAGTACCAAAGTCAACATAATTACCAGTAAAAGCCCATATTCCACCTGCTGTGATCTGATCATTGACATATACTATATTTCCAGAATTTATATCACCAATGTTCTTTTGAAAAGTAGCACCTATATTCCTACTTTCATTGGTAAAAAGTGTAGCTGGATTAATGAAAATAGCAAATATGTCATCCTCTGAAGTAACTACAGCGTTTGCGAGAGATGCAGATCTTGCATCAGTAAAAGCATTTACTGATAGATATGGAGCATTTGTTTCAATCTGCGAGTACAAAGCTTTGGCTACAAGTGTCAAAGAAAGCAGTAAAAGCATTGAAAAGAACTTATGCATGGTATTCAGCTAGTCTTTGGTTAAAAAAATCAGGTGCCTTTGTTGGCCGATTATCTGCTGAACGAATAAAAACATGAGTTGTTTGTCCTTTACAAAGCGTATCTCCATTACAGTCAATCAGATATTTAAACTCCAACCGAACATTATCTGAATTATAATCAATTCGGGTATTAATTAAGATCATATCATCATATCGTGCCGGTTTAATGAAATCTAATTCAGCATTGATTAATGGCAGATGGTATCCTTGCTCTTCAATTAATGAATAGGGCATACCATAATCTCTAATCAATTCTGTCCGACCTATTTCAAAGTAGTTAAGGTAATTTGCGTTGTATACCACTCCCATCTTATCTGTATCAGCATATCTAACTCTATGCTGATAAGTATTGCTTAAGCTATATTTTGTCATAGTAAATGTTAGCTCATTCATTATCTAAGTTAACTACTGAAATGATCCTGTCAAGATCATCCTTTGAATAAAATTTGATCTCGATCGAACCAGTATCATTTTCTTTTATCCTAATCTTGACATCAGTACCAAATTCAGTCCTTAATCGATTTTCTATATCTAAGATGAAAGGATCGGCACTATTGATATTGGTTTTCTTCGGTAAACTTAGCTCATTTTTCTTAGGGGGATGCTTAATTTTTTCATTGAGCTGTTTGATAGAAAGGTTGGATTCAATTATTTCATCAACAAAATAATCTATCGACCCTTCATCTTTTAACCCAAGTAGTACTTTTGCATGGCCAATTGTTATTTTTTCTTCACGTACAGCTTCTCTTGCCTTCTGAGGTAACCTTAATAATCTTAAAAGATTGGTTACGGTGGAACGCTCCTTACTTACCTGAACAGCGACTTGTTCTTGTGTTAATCCACATTCATCGATTAGTTGCCTGTAAGCTAGGGCTTCTTCTATAGGGTTGAGATCATATCTTTGAATATTCTCAATCAGAGCAAGTTCCAGCATCTTCTGGGCAGAATCAACTGATATAATATTGGCTGGAATTGTATCTAATCCAGCTAATTGACTTGCTCGATAACGTCTTTCACCAGATATTAGTTCGTATCCATTTTCTACTTTTCGAACTGTAATCGGTTGAATAACACCATGTAGTTGAATAGAATCTCTTAATTCAAGTAATGCTTCACTATCAAAAGTCTTACGAGGCTGATACGGATTTTTAACAATTTGATCAATAGGTATCTCGGAAATCAAAGCTATTTCTTCTTTGACATTCTGAGGCACTGAAAAGCCCTTATCATCCTGTTCGAATTTGACTGATGGGATTAATGCACCTAGTCCCTTGCCAAGACCCATATCTTTCTTTTTCAATGTTTGGCCTGTTTTTTTAACCTTGTCAAGTTATTCTTGTGTATTTCTTTTCCTAAATCAAGATAAGATTTTGCTCCAACAGATACTGCATCATATAGAATTACTGGTTTACCATACGAAGGTGATTCAGATAGTCTCACGTTTCTGGGTATAAGGGTTTTAAACACCTTCTCCGAAAAATGTTGCTTTACTTCGTTTACTACTTGGTTTGATAACCTCAATCTTGAGTCAAACATTGTTAATAGCACTCCCTCAATATCAAGATCTGGATTTAAATGATACCGAACAATTGAAATAGTATTCAATAGTTGGCCTAACCCTTCAAGTGCATAATACTCGCATTGTACTGGTATCAATACGGAATCTGCAGCAGTAAATGCATTAAGAGTTAGCAGACCCAGCGATGGTGGGCAGTCAATTAGAATGTAATCATAACTGTCTCTAATAGATGCCAGGGCTGTTTTTAGAATATGCTCTCTATTTGCCATAGCAACTAGTTCTATCTCTGCCCCTACTAGATTTATATGAGAAGGAATTAGATCTAAGAACTCTAAAGCTGTACTTACAATAGCTTCTCTGGCATCAATAGACTCAGTAATTACTTCATACACAGTATTGGTAGCCTTACGCGAATCTATTCCAACTCCATTTGTAGCATTGGCTTGCGGGTCAATGTCTATGAGTAACACTTTTCTTTCAAGTGCAGCTAAAGAAGCAGCCAAATTTACAGAAGTAGTTGTCTTTCCAACTCCTCCTTTTTGGTTGGCTATTGCTATTAGTTTTGACATTCTTGGAAATAGGAGATTATTTAAACTAATAATACTGTTTGATCACTAGTGCAATGTAATGAAATAGTATGGAATTGTAATTGACTGTATACAAAAATGCCAAGCTCCTTATTGAAGAGCCTGGCATTTTAAATAGATAATTTGTTTATCTAACAATGACAAATGGCTTGCTAACTGAAGCAGTATAACCCGCTAAACTTACATAATATATACCTGCCGGTAAGTTCATACCGCTAAGAGTTAAGCTATGTTTACCCGGAGATCTAAAACCAGTTTCGCGGTGAATAACTTTACCTGTTTGGTCATAAACAGTAAGGTCGTGCTCGGTTTCCTCAACAGTGGAGATTGCAAATTCAATTGAATTTGGAGAAGCATTTACTACTGAAGCATTTAAAGGGTCACCTATATTCTGAATTACATATCGATAACTACCTTCTTGCTGATATTCGCAGATATCTGTTATTTCAATTGTAGCAGTACTATCCTCAATGTCTACCGAGCCATTTATACTATTAACTTCTTCAACTTCAATCGTAGTCACATGCTCATTTCCATAGAGTACTTTAAACTCGAGAGTTGTAACTAAAAAGCTTTCAACATCTTGTATTGTTTCATTTTTTACAACATTTGGATTAGAGAAATCTACATTCTCCTCAAATGTCATAACTGCTGAAGTAAAATCAGCATTATATTCTATATCATACTGATTACCAATAGGAATAAGAACTAATGGGTTATATGTGACCTTACCAGACAGACCAGTATGGAAATCTCTAAGATTGTCTCCCTCATCATCAACAATGATAGGGAAGGAGAAAACATTGCCTGTTCTCATCACTTTGTCTTCAACACTAATTGATGCCTGGACCTTAAGAATCTCAAAAGTTCCGTTGATATCATTTATCACATATCCTTCTGCTGAAGGTTGTTGAATGTTGACAGGAATAGAATTAACTCCCAATACCCCAGTTCCAGTTAAGAAATCCAGGTATATGATATCTTCAGCATCATTGGCTATAGGATAGTCAGTAACAGTAAGTGTTGCCAGATTTGTACCATTGTCTACATTTTCTACAGCATTGATTCCCGGTGCATCAACATAGGTTAAGTATCTGCTATCATATACTAAGTCAAAACTCACAGCATCCGTTGATAAGACTTCAAAGCCCTGAGTTTTATTATTTAAGAGTAATTCCATAGTAAATTGTTCTCCCACCAATGCAGAAACATTTGGTGCAACTAAGTCAGCTGAAAGCAGACCAGGTTGAGCACTCAGACTACCATTGAAAACATAATTACATTTATCAGTTTCTAATGTAATATCAGGAGTAATGCTGGAATTCTCAGTAGGCAAGTACCGTACATCAATAAACTCACTGGTATTGGGCTGAATCACTACAGGATTTGTAGAAAGATCATTGACAAAGGTTACTTGAGTATTACTAATACTACCATTTGTAATAGTAAGGATATGTTCAGAGTTGTTTTGCACTTCGATCTGCGAAATAGTAGGTTCTCCAATATTAGATGTAAGAGAAGCTCCACTTACTATTTGTAACTCTGGTTGAGATACTATTGCATTAAGAGCTACCTCAGTTACTGCTCCGCATGCATCAGTCAAAGTATATGTACCTATATATGTGCCGATATCATTGGTCGAAAAGCTTACAGTTGTAGTTTCAGATCCACTTGAGTTCAGATAAATAGAAGCATCCGACAAATTGTAATAGTTGTTATTAACCAAAAGATCAACAGTGAAATCTCCAAGACTGCCTGTAGCATTGGAAATTTCAATATTTTCTTGTACTGATTCACCAGGGCACAAAACACCAAAATCAATTGAAGATTTATCAACTGTTATACCTACATTCTCTACTAAGCCAGATAGGTTTATCAACAGGGCCTGATCATTCTGTGAATCATTATTAATCCTGAGCTGCGCTGTTCTATTACCAAATTGTGAAGGATCAATAGCAGAAAAAGTAACAGTTATATCTCTTGATTCGCTTACCGGAATTAGGTGAGTAGTTGGATTAACATCAAAATCATCTTTATCAGTACCAATAATATCAATTGTAGATACATTAAGAGGAATTTGGCCAGTATTCGATATTGGAATTACTACCTGATCCTGATTGTCTTCGCAATTGACAGTCAAAACCGATGGATCAGATGCCTGTATTACTGCCTGGCCACCACCAGTACCAGTGATTTCTGCATCATAAGTACCGTTTTCAGTATCAACAAAATATCGAGAGGTTCTTACTCCCTGATCGGTAGGTTTGAATTCAAACTCTATCTCAATACAAGTATTGGGAGGTATAGTGAATTGCTTGGGATTGGTTAGAACATCAAAATCAGCAGCATTTCCACCATTAATTCTCAGATTTGTTACGTTTAATGCTCTATCAGAGTAGTTACAAAATGTCTGAGTTGCTGTATACTCAGCTGTTTGTCCCAAAGTTTCCCCACCTACATTCACATCCTTAGCAAAAATAAATTCAGATTTCACAACAGCCGTTTTAGTACAGGCCGAACCTTCAAAAACCAGATCAGTTTCGATAAACTCCCTAATAGAGCTATTAAATACTACATCAACAGTAGTTGATTCATCTTTGTTTAAACGGCGATTCAGATTACCGGTAACGGTGTATCTGGGATCGGTAGATGTATAGCCATTTAAGTCAACAAAATTATTTCTTGCAGTAAGGGTAATTTGTTTTGTAGCATTTGTATTGAAGCCATCGTTCGTAAAATACATCTCAGGGGTAGAGAATTCAAGATAAGGCAATTTATCTACAGGGAGATCATACGTAGTTGAAGCATTGGGATTGCCAAAGTTATTATATTCGATAGTAAGATCTCCAGAGATACAGTCCGCATCCCATATCAGTTCACATGGCGCCGGATCAGCAATCTGAGTAGCATTTTCAAGAAGTGTAAGATAAAAGTTCTCAAACTCAGTATCAGAGGTGAAATTATCGCCAACAAACCCTCCAGTATTACCTGCTAGATTGTTGAGTTTATCAGGCAAAGGGAGCCCCAGAGAAACAGGATATATTGTTAAGTCCATAGCATTAGCCATATTGGTCACAATACCATTCTCATCAAATATACCAACGCTATGTAATCCATCAGTTATAAAGATTACAAAGGTTGAATACTTTGCTCTTGCAGCAAGATTAACAACGCCTTCTTTTATTTCTACGATATCATCACCGCTAAATACAGTATCTCCCAGAAAACCTTTATTGTAGTCTGTTTCCTGAACAAAATATAAACTGTTTAAAGATTGCTTGAGAGATTGTTTATCTTGAGAAAACTCATGAAGTACACCCGTTGGATCTACATTACCAGCAGAGAAATATGTGATACCGAATTCACCATTTTGGGTAGGGAACTGGTCAATGAAATTTTCAGCTACATCAAGTGCTATATCTCTTCCACTTCTACCACCAAACTCAGGCTTATTAATAAGCATCGAAGCAGAGCGGTCAATTGTAAGGATCAGAGAGAATTTTCTTGTAGTATTATCACATAATACATTTTTGGCTGGTCTGATAGTACCGCCATCGGTAATAATAAAGTCCTCAGTTCTTAGCCCGCCCCTGGCATCATCACCATTATTATCAAAGACTTTTACTTCAGCTCTGATTTCAGGATAATTGGAAGGATCAACTCCTAAAATATCTACCCTGCTCTGAGAGTAAAGCGGAACACATAAACACAGGACTAGCAACTGGTATATGAATCTATAATTTCTCATAATCAATCTCAAAACTGAATTTTTCTTAATAAACAGATGAAACCATAAAAGATTACATCATTTGGCAAACCTTATTCAATTGTCGTTATTACATCAATAATAACGGTTCTTGAGTAAAAACGTCCTTCTGGTAATTCATTATCATAAAGCAATCTTGACTCACCCAAAGCATAGATGTTCTTAGGGGGAGCTTTAACTGCTTTCCCAACTGCTTCTGCTCTTCGTCTGGCTAATTTCATATTATAGTCATCATCACCTAGTCTGTCAGAATAACCATAAACAAATATCTCAGATTCTTCCTCTATTGCTCTGTCAATTGAAATCAAAATAGCCTCATTCCTACCTTCAATCTCAGCTGAATTATAAGGGAAACCAATCATTGAGAATTTGTTAAATATCTTGTCTTCAATTCCTTCAAAGATCTTCTTCTGGATAGTTATCTGATCTACTGGCAAAGTTTGGTTTTTTGATATCCATCTTTTACCATCATTGTCAATAACTTCCATTCGATAGTCTAATGGTTCGTTCAGCTTTGGAATAAACTCTTGCTCAGATTCATTGGCTGCAAACCAGTCAATCTGTGCTGGTGGAGCTCCCTTGCCTTTAAATGTCTTAATATCATTACCGTCTTGCGAAGTAATGATTCTCCATTCCCTGACTCCAAGTTCTGCATTTATAGTAGGTTTGAACCTAATATAAGGTGGATTCGATGTTCTGATCGTATCTCTTATTATCATTGGTTCAAATATCTGGGGAATATTCGAGTACATTTCTACTCTTCTATTCTCTTCAATACCATCTTGAGTCTTTTCATTGGAAGGATTATCCGGGAGATTTTGACTGTCAATATTAATCCTAGAGGCATCAATACCCCATTCCTGAGTAAGATAGTTTTTCACAGCCTGGGCTCTGGTACTCGAGAGAGTTTTATTGTTTTTCTCTTCGTCGATACCAGAATTTGTTCCCACTAGCTTTATGGTTGCCTGAGGATAGAATTCCATTCTCTTACCAACAATATTCAGGATATTGTGGTATACATCCATTGTCTTCACATCATAGAATTCTCTGAAGCTAAAATTTCTTTTCTCAGCTTCAGATATTGAAGCATATCTCGGTGCAATATTAGGCGAATTATGTTCGAAGAAAACAAAATTCAGTAGTGGGTGAGTCCTAATCTGATAGTTTTCCTCAACCTTTATCAAGCTGATATCACTTTCAGTTCCATTCTCATCAACTGAAACAGCCTTAATTGTTGCATCAAGATTAGGAGTTACCGGTGGCGGTGGTGGTGCCGGGAGAGGAGGAGGAGGCGGTGGTGGCGGTGGAACTACCGGCTTCGCAGGAGGGACTAATTCTCTTGGCGCATACCTAAAACCAATCCCACCGGAAAAAGTATGGATGCTCCAAGATAAATCCTTTACAACTTCACTAAAGCCTATGTTATAGTTCACCATAGGTACCAGAAACCATTCATAGCTGTCAGAAATTGGTAAATCATACGAAGCACCTAGTTGGAGAGCCATATCAAGCTGATTCGTATTCTCAATCTCCTGATCAACCAATCTTGGTATGGTTCTTAATCCATTCTCTTCGTATAGAGCTGTACTAGGCTGACTAATTGATTCCTCAACATAAGAAGATGGTGAAAGGAAAGTACCAATTCTCAGTCCGGAATTAATTCTCAACTGATTCGTAAGTCTATAAGCTATTCCCAGATTACCAGCAAAAGAAGACAGAGTTGCCTCATGAAGATAATTAAAGGTACCTTCAGCTTCTTGTATCTGTCCATTCACAAGTAATGCCATTACTTTATTATCTGATTCCTCAAATGTACCATTCAGAGAATTATACTGTGCCATCAAGACAAATTCAAGCGCATCAGTTATAGGTAGGGCATAAAAAGCACCAAAATTATAGTTTAGCCCAGTACCCTGAGTCCATTCCGGACAACAATCATTGATCTGTGGTATATCAGCGTATCCACCTAGATGTATGTTTAACCCACCACCTGCATAAAGCCCATATGAGCTTCTGGCACTATAAGGAGAATCCGAATAGGCTTGCGAGAATAGGGGAGTAATACTAAAAAGGGTTACAATAAAAAGGCTTAGGTTTCTGAACATAGATGTCCTGTTTTGTTCAGTTACATATAGTTTTGGCAATCACAACTCCAAATCTATCAAAAGACAGTTAAAATTCAAAGCCTTGTCATGGATCGAGGAATCAAATGTGTATTTTTGATTTATGATAGAGACAGTAGACAAGAAAAGTTTTAAGCCAAGAAAAACTCATATTGGTAATGTACCAATTGGTAATGGTATTTTTCTGGCTCCAATGGAAGATGTATCTGACTTGCCTTTTAGAGTTATATGTAGAAAGCTTGGTGCTGACATAGTTTACTCTGAGTTTATCGCAAGTGAAGGGATAATTCGCGATTCGAAAAAAGCAGCTAGAAAAATGATTGTAGCTGAAGAAGAAAGACCTACCGCTATTCAGATTTTTGGTGCCGATTTTAAATCAATGGCTGATGCTGCGAAAGTAGTTGAAGACGCTGGAGCAGATATACTGGATATTAATTTTGGTTGTTGGGTAAAGAAGGTGGTCAGAAGAGAAGCTGGAGCAGCTTTTCTGAAAGAACCTGAGAGAATGGCCGAAATGACTCGCGAAGTTGTTGAAGCAGTAGATATTCCAGTCACTGTAAAGACTCGTTTGGGTTGGAGTAGTCAGGATATAGTCATTGATAAAGTAGCTGTGATGATAGAAGAGGCAGGAGCCGAAGCTCTGGCAATACATTGTAGAACAAGGGATATGGGTATGTCGGGGGAAGCTAAATGGGAATATATACCTGCCATTCGAGAATTAATCGATATCCCTGTGATCCTAAATGGTGATGTAAGAACACCGCAGGATGTTAAAAGAGCATTTGATAGTACTGGTTGCGATGCTTTAATGATTGGTCGGGGATGCATTGGATATCCTTTTATTTATAAAACTGCCAAAGAGTATATGGAAACTGGCATTTTGCCCTCCAGTCCTACACTTAAAGAGCGAATTGATACATGTATTGAGCATTTGTCTATGACCTTAAAATTTAAAGGAGATCATGGATTGGTAGAGTTCAGAAAGCATTATTCGGGTTATCTTAAGGGATTTCATGGAGCTTCAACTACTCGAAAGAATCTGATGGCGGCAAGTAATTTTGAGGAAGTAAAAGATACACTTATGAAGTACTATGATCATCTAGAATCAGAAGAAAAGCTTGACCCAATAGATTCTACTCCTCGCTCTGCCAATTTGTCATGCGAAAATGAAAAATATATAAAAAAACAACTTGTCTAATCCTATTGAAATCAATGACATATAAGTTTTTAGCTGCAAAGAATATTATAGCAGAAGCCAACGCTACTGATTATTTTGGCAATGAAGAGTATCGCAAGTCTAAACAGCTTCTGGCTGCAATGGGTGTGGGAGGTTTTTGTCTCTTCAAAGGAAATTATGAGCAAACATCCCAGATGGTTGATGAGCTCCAAGATATTGCCGAGGGTAGATTAATTATTGCTGCCGATTTTGAATATGGGTTACCAATGCGTATCACCGATGCAGGTACTGCATTTCCACATGCTATGGCACTTGGTAAAAATACTGATTATATGGAGACCTATAAAATAGCAAGACTTCTTGGTAGAGAGTGTAAAGCATTAAAAGTTGACTGGAACTTTGCTCCGGTTAGCGACATAAATAATAATTTGGATAATCCAATTATTAATATACGTTCTTTCGGGGAAGACAAGGAAACCGTAGCTCTTCACAGCTCTGCTTTTATAAAAGGTCTTCAAGATGAGAGAATTCTAGCCTGCGCAAAACATTTTCCCGGGCATGGTGATACTGCAATCGACAGTCATATGAGTCTTCCCATTTTAGATTTTAGTAGAGATCGATTATTCGATCTTGAGCTTTATCCTTTTATCAAAGCTATTGAGAATGGAGTAAAAAGTATCATGATCGGACATCTTGCAGTTCCTGCTCTTGATGAAACAGCTGTGCCTGCATCACTATCTTATGACATAATTCAGAATCTTCTGAGAAATGAGTTGAATTATCAAGGTATTGTAGTCACTGATGCTCTTCGTATGGATGCTATATCAAAAAATTATACAAGTGGTTTGGCAGCTGAGACCGCTTTAAGAGCAGGCAATAGCTCCGCTTTGATGCCTGAAAGTGAACTTGAAGCAATAGAGCATCTGGAGGAAGTAGCTAAGAAGGATGCAGAATTTGTAAAGTTGCTTGAGACTAATGAAGCATTACTTGAAGAAAATAGGTTATGGTCGAAAGATGATTCTGACCTGAGACCCAATCAAAAAATTGAACCGCTCCATGAAAAGATTGCTCTGTTTTCAGCTTATAAAGCTGTAAATATTATCGAACCATCCAATATCCCTTTAAGAGATATAAAACAGTTTGCTTCATTTGCTTTTCTCCAATCAGAGAATGATTTTCCAAAAGCATCAACTTTTTTCCATTTGCTACAGCAAGCAGTCGATGCAGAAATGGATTTTGGCTTTCTAGATTCAAAGATCGAACGAGATGACCTTATTGAGCTTAAAACGGGTATCAACGATGCTGAAATCTTAATTATAGCATATTTTTACAAGTCTATGGAATCAGCTGGGAGTTTGGGTGAATACGATAAGCTTGAACCAATAGTAACTCGATTAGCAGAAGGTAGGCCCGTAATATCAGTAGTATTTGGTAACCCATATCTTATGAATGGATATAGTATAAATGATACTATACTAACCTATTCGGATTCACTGGCATCTCAGGCAGCAGCAATAATGAAAATAACTGGTAGAAATCTGAGTGATCTGAGTAAATAGTTTTAAATAATAACAGCGTTGTCTTTTTGATTAAATCGGCGAATTTCTATTTTGTCATCTGATACAAGTTGTTGTTCTGCTTGTATCTGCCGCCCTTCGGAATAAAGCAGTGCAAAACCTTTCTTAAGAATACTTTCAGGGTTTGCCATTCCTATATCGCTTTCAACATAATCAATACGATCAAAGCATCTGTTTAAATAACTTTGAATAGATTTTGATATATAAGATAAAGTGTGATCAATAGACTGTTCTGTGTTTCTTAAATCTGAAACCAAACCCATGGCAAGAATATCCGGTGAGAATAAAGCTAATCTCTGAGAAATACTGTGAAGGGTCTGCCCAATTCCATTTTGCATTATTTCTTCATAATAATCCAGGTTATCAAGAATATCCCCTTTGGTAATATTGGATATTATTTCAGCGGCTGCAGTAGGTGTTGCTGCTCTAACATCAGCTACGAAATCAGTAATGGTAAAATCAGTTTCATGTCCAACACCAGATATTATAGGTATTTCAGACTCATATATTGCTTCTGCTAATGCTTCTGAATTAAAGCACCAGAGATCTTCAATGGAACCACCTCCCCTTGCCAACAAGATTATATCAGGTTTTGCTGTAGCTAACTGATGTAAGGCTTGAATCAAGTCATTCGATGCATATTCACCCTGAACCTGAGTCGGCCTGATGTACACTTTGAGAAAAGGAGCTCTTCTTTGTAGCGTAGATAGAATATCCTGTAATGCAGCTCCGGTAGCCGACGTTATGATTCCAACAGAAGTAGGGAATCGGGGTAAACTTCTTTTTTGTTCTGGAGCAAAGTAACCTTTCAGTTCGAGTCTAGCTTTCATCTGAATAAATTTTTCATACAGATTACCTAGCCCAACTTCTTTTATATTATTACAGTCAAGTTGGTAGCTACCTCCCTGAGGATAAACAGTTAATCTACCAGTGCAAATTACTTCTGCCCCTTCTTCTATATTAGCAGGGAAAAATTTGTCACGCCACATTACACATCTTAATTGAGATTTATCATCTTTAAGAGTGAAATAATTATGGCCACTTCGATGTCTTGTCAAATTTGATATTTCACCCTGTATCGACAGTCTAGGATAGGTATCTTCAATGATATTTTTTAAGTGAAAAGTAAGTTCAGATACACTTATTATCGTCTTGTCCGTATTGGCATGAATGGTAGTTTGCATATAACAACTAATTTGTTAGTCTGTATAAGGCGACAATTTATGAATAAAATAGTAATGATTACTGGTGGTGCAAAGCGAATAGGAAAAGCTTTAGTAAGAAGTTTTGCGGATTTGGGATGGAAAGTTGTGCTGCATTATAATTCATCTGAAAAGGAAGCTGTTAGTATTCAGAATGAAGTTGGAACGGATAAGGTAGTTATGCTCTTGCAAGCTGATCTTCGGAAAGCTGACGATATTAAAAGAATTTTTAGAAGATTAAGAACTGAAAGTTGTTTACCAAATGTAATAGTAAATAATGCTGCTGTTTTCCCACCACCCAAGAATTTTAGGGATATCACTATTGACGATTGGGATGATGTAATAAGCTCTAATTTGAATAGTGTATTTATGGTCTCATCAGCTTATGTAGATTTGGTAAAAAAAGGCCGAATAATAAACTTTGCATCACTGGGCTCTCATGAAGTATGGAATGGTCGTTCGAATTATCATGCCGCTAAAGCTGGAGTTTTGCATCTCACTCGAGCGATGAGCCGTGACCTTGCACCTGATTTCTCCGTTAATTCAATATCTCCTGGCGTAATTAGAATACCAGATGATGATAATGATGATAAATCAATAGCTTTTGAACAGCGTATCCCGATGAAACGGTTCGGAAATACAGATGATATTTTTGATGCCGTATACTTTTTTGCCACTGCGTCCAAATATATTACTGGCCAAGACCTCACTGTAGATGGTGGTTGGCTTTATACTAGATAACACAATTGAATATGGAAAAAAACAATAGATCACTAACATCTTCACCTGAAGATCTTCAGAAAGCAAAACTGGCTTATTATAATGAGGAATTCATTGAAAGTAAAGCTGGTAGACCGGTCCGAATTCTATCTGAATATCTTTATCCTTATGACTACTTAAAAAATTATAGTATTGATAAAACTGTTGTTTTCTTTGGCTCTGCAAGATCAATATCCTCAGCTGAGTATAAAAAACGTAACAATGAGTTAAACAAGATTCTTGAACTTACACCTGATGGACAGAAAGACCGCTTATTATTAGAGCAGAAAAAACTAGCATCTCTGAAAGCTATGACAAAGTATTATGACGAGGCCGTTGAGCTTTCTAATATGATCTCACTTTGGTCGAAAGAATTAAGTGAAGAAGATAAGATAGTTGTATGTACTGGTGGTGGCCCGGGTATAATGCAAGCAGCAAACAAAGGGGCATATTATGCTGATGCTCCAAATATTGGTTTAAATATTACTTTACCATTCGAACAGAAACCAAATCCGTATATAACACCTGAGCTGAATTTTGAGTTTCACTATTTCATGATGAGGAAATACTGGTTTGTACATTACGCTGAAGCTGTGGTAATTTTTCCCGGTGGATATGGCACTATGGATGAGTTGTTTGAATTACTTACATTAGTGCAGACACGGGTAGTAGATAAGCCATTGACCATAATTCTCTATGGAAAGAAGTTTTGGGACAAGATTATCAATTTTGATTATCTGGCTGAAGTGGGAATGATCAGTGTTGAAGATTTGGACTTATTTCAGTATGCTGATTCCCCGCAAGTAGCATTTGAAATGATAAGGGTCGGCATAGAAAAAAACAAATAGATCAAGAAGAAAATATTGTATAATTGATTATAATTCCATTTCAATCTTTCCTAAGATCTCAGCAGGTCCCTTAAGATAGTGTTTTTTATCCCTAACATCTACCTGTATAGGTAGTTTACTTGATGGATAGATAGTATAAGGACGTGGAATATCATAATTTCGATCTATTGCTATTCCTGTTGCTAAAGCCCCGGTACCACAAGCACCAGTTTCAGCATCTACACCTCTCTCAAAAGTTCTTAAGGAAACTACCCCCTTAGTACTAACCTGATAAAAATTTACATTTACACTTCTAGGAAAAAAATCTCTTTTTCTAATCATCTTCGATAACTCTTCAATTGGAAAACTATCAAACGCGGACTGTGTTTTTATGGTCTTAAAATCAATACAAAAATGATCACTAGAGTTATTAACATAAACACCGCTAATTTCTTGCTCTCCATTATTGAAATGTAAATCTTTTACTTCCAAAGGACTATCAAAACCAATTTCATAATCTTCACCTTCGATATTACATGTGTAACGATTGTTATTCATAATGAATTCAGTAGAATGGGTATGAGGAGTCAGAATTCCTCTCTCTTTTGCAAACTTCACAATACAGCGTGCACCATTACCACACATCATACCAGAAGAGCCATCGGGATTGAAGAACCAACATTCAAAATCAGATTGGCCGGATTTATTTAATAGCATCAACCCTTCAGTTGGTTTCCTCTGGATTCTTGTATTATTACAAAGGTCTCTAGCCAATTGAGAGGCTTTTTGTTGAGTAAATGTATTCTTCGTATTATCGATAACCGTGAATAGATTACCCGCTCCTGACATAAACCAAACCTCAGTTTTCATTAGATCTCACTATTTCTAATAGACTATCAACTACTATTTTATTACCTGCTACAATGGAGTTATCTCCTAGCGAATATTCATTGCCTTCAAAATTTTTGACAGAACCCCCAGATTCTCGTACCATTAGTATGCCTGCGGCTACATCCCAAGGCTGTAGACCTGTTTCCCAGAAGCCTTCATAACGCCCATCTGCTGTGTATGCTAAATCAATAGCAGCAGCACCCAGACGTCTAATAGGTACCCCTTTTGTAATTGCTTTTGTAAGAACCTTTAATATTGACTGGCTAGATTTTTTCATATGATAGGGGAAACCTGTCGCTAGCAAACTCGAGTTAAAGCTTGCTTTATTTGATACAAACATTTTCTCAGTACCGAAAAAAGCACCTGCCCCTACCTTTACTGTAAACATCTCGCTAGTCATGGGATTATAAACACCACCGCAGAACAACTGTCCGTCAACTTCCAGCGCAATTGATACACAAAATATTGGTATTCTATTGGCAAAATTAACAGTACCATCCAGGGGATCAATAATCCATCGGAATCCTTTATCATTTTTGTCCATACCTGACTCTTCAGCAAGAAAAGAGTGTTTGGGATACATTTCTTTTATGCGTCCAATGATAAGTTCCTCTGATCTGAAATCATAATCAGTAACTATATTATTAGAACCATCTTTGTCTTTTACCATAAGACTACTACCGAAGCCTTCTTTAAGAAGAGTACCAGATTCTTCCAGCACAGAAATCATAAGCTCATAAAAATTATCTTTTGCCAAGTATCTTTGTTCTCCAATTCATTAGCATTCATTCAAAAATAGGTATTATCTTTACACTTAGCCAATATCGATGATTGGCAAACTGAATATGGATATACCTAGATACAATGAGATTATTGTTAATATTGGCCTTTTTCGGCATGGCTGTTTCAACTATGGCTCAGTCTGGACTTCAGTATTTCTCTAAGTCTAATAAGAAGTCTCTAGATACAATCTCTATTGACAAAAGCTCTGCCCTAGCTAAGGAAGCAGAAGGTTTACTTTTCGAACCTATTAACCCGGATCAATATAAGGTTGGACCTGGAGATAGTTTTCTGGTTTCAATAATTAATTCCAATCTTGATCCTATTCAATACACTACTGTTGTGACTCCAGAGGGTAAACTGATCCTTTCTGGGGTAGGTGTTATAGATATCAAGGGGCTTTCTTTAACTGATTCGTATAATAAAGCTACTAAGAAAATTTCCTCAGTTTTTAATACGCCTGATATCGATATTGTACTTCAGGATATCAGAAAGTTTAAAGTTACGATTAATGGAAAGGTTGTAAGCCAGACAGTTGTTCCAAGTTATGCTACTGAAAGGGTTTATGAAGCTATAAACAAGGTAGGCGGTTTGACAGAACAGGCCTCGATTAGAAATATCGAACTTTACCGGGATGGTGAGAAAATTATAGTTGATCTGCCGAGATATACATATTTGAGAGAAGAGAATGCAAATCCATATCTTGAGGGTGGCGATAGGATTTATGTACCACCATCTGATGAAATTAATATAATCTCAGTACAAGGCGAGGTATTGAACCCAGGCCAGTATGAGTATAAGAATGGAGATGAACTTGGACATCTTATTATGTTCTCAAAGGGCTTTACTTCTATTGCTTTGACAGATTCAGTTGAATTATACAGATTCGATTACAAGACAGGTAATGTGAATAAGAGTATTATCAACCTGTCTGAAATGAAGGATTCACCTTCATGGAATATGCCACTGCATTCGGGCGATAGAATTAATATCCGCAGATATAATGATTACTATAAAGGTGATTATGTTGTTATAAGTGGGGAAGTAAAAAAACCTGGCAAATATGAATTAACTGATGAACTACAGACCCTACAAAACTTGTTTCTACTCTGCGGTGGAACTACAGGAGATGCTAGCTTGGAAAATGCAATCCTCTATCGCAGGAAAAACACCAGTTTTTGGGATCCGGAAATGGCTCGTCTATCGGTCATGTCACCTTCGGAAATGAGTGATTTTGAGAAGCATTACTTTTACTCTAGAATAAATGAGACTTATGGAGCACTGTCGTTAGACATGACTTCAATTAGCGATTCAGATTTTGATGTAAAACTTACTCATCTGGACTCAATTCATATACCTGGAATTAACAGGTATGTAAATGTTCAAGGTAGGGTTAAAAACCCTGGACTTATAAAGTTCAAGAGTGGTGAGGGGTATGAGTATTATATCAATGAAGCAGGTGGGTATAGTTCTGATGCTGATGATACTGAAATTATCATCAGTAAAAATGATGGGTCTAAATTCTATGCTGAAAATGAAGAATACATAATTGAAATCGGAGATAATATTTTAGTTCCTCCCGAGCAGCCTATTGATTCTGAACAGTTAATCACGAATATAATAGCAATAAGTGCCCAGGTTTTAGCCATAGTTAGTATCGGTTTATCTTTAAGTACGAGGTAGAGGCTAATGGAAACAGATGATAAAAAACTACTATCTGAGATTTATAAGTATCTCTTAAAGAAAAAAGTATTGATACTGTCTATCACTTTTGTGTCAATGGTATTGGCCTTTGGTTATTCCTTTGTTGCGCCGCATAGCTATACTTCGTATGCTACAATTCTTCCGCCACTAGAGCGATCAAGTGGGGGAGGTATCTCAGCTCTGATGTCATCTGTAAATAAGTCTTTACCGATTGGGATTATAGGAGGAGGAGGAAATAGTGCAACAGATTATTTCCTTGATATATTATCTTCAAGACATTTAGCTAAAAAAGTGTCGCAAGATCTTAATCTGTATAAAGATCAGTTCTTTGAGGGAGCTGATAGTATGTTGGTTGTTGAAATTGTCCGATCTAGTATTGATGCTGAATTTGAAACGTCAGGAATACTTTCTATAAGTTCAAGAATATATACTGATTACTTCTCCAGTGACAGTGAAAAACAACATGCTAAGGAACTTTCTACATCAATAGTCACTTCAATGGTGAACAAACTTGATCGTTTTCTAGTTGAGCGCGAGAAAAATAAAGCATCTGAGACTAGATCTTATATTGAAGGTGAACTTAAGAGGTATAACTCTAAGCTTGATACACTGGCTATATTAATGGAAGAGTTCCAGGTAGAGAATAAACTGCTTTCTATTGATGACCAGACTCAAGCTACAATTTCTCAGGCTACTGTGATTTCATCTGAAATAGCTGTGACTCAAGCTGAATTAGATTTAGCTCGGTTAACTTTTGCTGAAGGATCTCAGCAGGTGAAACAGCTTAAAAGTAAACTTGTTTCTCTTGAAAACCAATATAGCGAAGCTCAATCAGGAGGGGTCTCAAATGAGGATCAGTTTTCCCTTCCGCTTTCAAAAATCCCTAATATTGCTAGAAGATATGCTTTATTGTACAGGGACAGAGAAGTATTAGAAAAAGTCATTCTATTTCTTGAGACACAAAAACACCAGGAAGCAATTCAAGAGACCAAAGATGTATCGCAAATTGAAGTACTTGATGAACCTTTTATTCCAAAGATAAAAACATCACCTTCACGTTTGCTTATTACTATTGCTTTTGGAATCATTGTGGCTTTTCTCACAATAGTAGGTATGATTTTAAATCTTGTTTTCATGACAAGAAAGAATAGATCTACTTCTCAATCAGCTCTCTAGCACTTTGAAGAGCAGATTCGGTTACTGTATTACCAGAAAATAGCCTGGCTATTTCTCGGCTTTTCGCCTCCCCTTCAAGCGAGATTGAGTTACTGGTAGTATTACCTTGTCGTTCAGTTTTTTCGACAAATATGTGTTTGCTCGCTTTAGCAGCTATTTGTGGTAAATGGGATATAGCAATTATCTGTTGTTGCTTCGATATTTCTTTGATAACCTGTCCAACTTTTATTGCTGCTTCTCCGGATATCCCTGTATCGATCTCATCAAGTATCAGAGGTCTAGGATTTTTCTCTGATTTTGAAATTGATTTGATAGCGATCATGATACGCGACATCTCACCACCCGAAGCAGTTTTACTAAGTGGCTTCAGTGATTCGCCAAGATTAGCTGAAAATAGAAATTCGATTTTATCAATACCATTCTCAGTAAAGGCATCTAAGTTTAATTCTTTTATATTATTAGTAGTTACTTCTACATTAAGCTGGCCAGATAGCATCTCCATCTCTTTTATGCAATTTGTTACCGATTGAGAAAAGTAGTCAGCAAACAATGTACGTTTATTACTCAAAGACTGAGCCAGAGGGGTGATATCATTTATTAGATCACTTATTTCAAGATTGATACGATCAATTACATCTTCATACTTTTGAGCATTATCCAGTTCTTGACGGAGCTTATTCCTTAATGCTATCAAAGTATCATGGTCACCGTACTTCCTATAAAGTTTATTCAAGGCAGTGCTTCTAGACCTTAACTGTTCAATTCTAATTGGATTGTATTCCAGATCACTGATAAATCCGTCTACATGAGCTGCAATTTCTTTAGTAGTAATCAATAAAGGGTGCAACTCTTCATAGTATTCTTGTACTTGATCATCGTAATCACCAAGTTTTTTTAGTAGTACAAGAGCTTGTTTTCCTTTTTGGTAAACTGATTCCTCACCTTCATATAATAAGCTGAATAGGGCAGACCCATTGCTAACAATAAGTTCTGAATTCTCAAGTAGTTCTAATTCTTTTTTTATCGATTGTTCTTCATCGGGTAGAGGATCTACTTTGTCAATTTCACTTAAAACAAAATTGTTGTAGTCACTTAGTTTTTTTGCCTCGTGTAAGTCTTTCTTAGTTTTGTTTAATTCGGAAATCTTAAGCTGTAATTGATCATATCGTTCTTTGTAACAGTTTAACTCATCTTTATAGTCACCAGCTTGATCTAGTAGATTAATATGCTCATTATCTGAAAGTAATAAATGATGAGAATGCTGGGTATGGAGATCAAAAAGTAGTTGGCCAATATTTTTCATTTCTTTCAATGATACTGGGGAGCCATTTAAAAAGCACCTGGATACCCCGGTACTTCTTAGCTCTCTTGTTAAAATCAGTTCTTCAGGTTGTTCACCCAGAAGTTCTGCAGCCAAGACTTTGATATGTTCATTATCATTGATATTATATTCTAGAGTTACAGTGCATCTCTTACTTGTAGCTCTGATAAGGCTATATTCAGCTCTATTGCCAGTTATAAGAGAAAAAGCTTCCATTAATAAGGATTTACCCGCACCTGTTTCTCCAGTTATAACATTAAAACCACTATCAAATGATACCATAGTATCTTCGATAATCGCAAGGTTGCCTATCGTAAGCTTTTTAATCATCAATCAGTTAGATGCCGTCACTTCATTTATTAAAAAAGGATCTGGCTTGCTCTACAGCTAATTCGAATTTTTCTTCATTAATTTTCTCAAATATAGCTGACTTTTTCTTTAGAGTAGCAATGATAATTTCAGTCGGTATATTACCTACTAATTCGTCTTTTGCCATCGGGCATCCACCTATACCTAAAATAGCCCCATCATAATACTGACAACCTGTTTCCAAGGCTGCTAGTACCTTATTTGAAGCTGTATTCGGATCGGAGTGCAAATGCATTCCTATTGCTATATTATCTTCATGTTCTTTAATACTACTATAGCTTTTCTCGATTGAGACAGTATCAGCAACGCCAATTGTATCAGAAAGCATGATTCGATGCGTTCCAATCTCAATCAATTTCTTTGTCATTTCATTTATCATATCAGGATTATGAACATCACCATAAGGATTTCCAAAAGCCATTGAAAGATAAACTACAAGTTTTTTATCATTTGATCTGCAGATATGAGCTATTGATTCTAGCTCAACCAATGATTGCGCAATACTCTTATTAGTATTTCTATACTGGAAAGTTTCGTTTATTGATAGGGGAAAACCAATAAAATCTATTTTATCTTTTTCTACAGCTTCCTCGACTCCTCGTAGATTAGCGGTAATCGCCAATAAAGATGTGTTAGTATTACTGACATCGAGAGAATCAAGTACATCACTGGTGTCACTCAGCTGAGGTATTGCTTTTGGAGAAACAAAACTGCCGAAATCCAAACAATCAAAACCTACATCTAATAGACTTTGAAGATAGCTGATCTTTTTATCAGTTGGAATGAACTCCTGGATCCCTTGCATAGCATCTCTGGGACATTCGGTTATATATGGTATTATATTTCTCATTTCTGCGCTTTTATTGAATATTACTGGATTTAACGTTTATATAGCCAGTTTCATGTTGTCCTATAATATAGATTATGTAAACTAGACTGATGTTGGTTAAAGAACTACCCTATTATCATATATACTCCGAACAACAATAAGAAAATGGCAACAACAATCTGGACAGTTTGTTTGGTTGTCTTCTCTAAATATTTTCTACCAATAAAAGTGCCTGTCAAAGCAGCAACAACTAAAGTAGACAGATGTAGAACAAATTCACTATCTAATCTATTCAAAACTTTATCCATATCAAGATAAATTGGAATTCTACTAAAATCTACTAACAATGAAACAGCAGTACCTGTGGCTATGTATGAGGCCTTTGATAAGCCTGATTTGACAAGAAAAGCCGAACGAATCGCTCCTTGATGGCCTGAGACACCGCCAAATAAACCAGAAAGAGCACCTCCTATCCATAAGTAGCTACCACTGATTGTACCCAATATTTGCTTTGGATTGAGTTCTATTAAAGCAAATAAAATTATCAATACTCCCAAAATACTGTTCAACAAGCCAGTTAGGCCTGATAGATAGTGTAAGAATGAAGCGCCAATCAAGGCAAATACTGCTGAAGTAATACCAATTTTCAGAAAAACTGTATAGTCTATATGTTTTTTTAAAAGAACAAATTTCAGGATGTTATTACTTACATGGATGATAGCGGTAGCTAGAATTGCTATTTCAGTTTCATAACTAATCATCAATACAGGTAACATTATTGTTCCAAGCCCAAAGCCACTAAAAAAAGTAGAAATTGCTACAATGAATACAACTAATGACTGTAGAAAATAATCCATTACGATAGGTCTTAAGACTTATTTAAGTACCGAATAGGACTTATAGAATTAAGGAGTTCTTATAAGTTTTCCATAGATAGCTTCAGAAGCAAACCTGGAATCAATATCAATTCTAAACAAATAAACACCTGCAGATGCATACAAACCGTTGTCGTCAATACCATCCCATGTAAACTGATTGGTACCGTTTACCACATTAAACTCCCTTGTTGCTATTTCCCTACCACCAATATCAACAATAGTTATCCTGGCATTTTGTTTATCATCTGGTCCTCTGAATACAAATGAAATATTAGAGCGATCAGGTGAAGGATTTGGATAAACAGATAAGCTATCCGACTTATTATTTTTTGAGATATTGAATGTAATATCCAGTGTATCAGTTCTGTTACCAGTTCTATCTGTAGCAAATGCTTCGATATAGTTTGCATTAATATTGCCATAATAGACTTGATCATTGCTTAATTCAAATTCCAGAATGGCTTTTAAAGGCACAAATCTATCTTTACTCACGAAGAGAGAATCAAGATTTTCAAGTCTTTTTCCGTTAAGTCTTACTTGGAAATTTGAAAAATCCTCAATAGGAAGTTTTGAATTATCAAGTAGTTCTATTGTAACTTTAGGGGTAGAAGACACAAACATTTGGTTGAAAACAACTCGATCATCAATCATCGCTGATAAATATGGTCTAATTGTATCCTCATAAACAATACCCGATATATTAGCTGAGTTATTAAATGAATATAAATCAGGATTAAGATTATCTAATTCCAATTCTAAAGCTAAAATATTTGGTAGAAAGTCAGAAGCTATAGTATCAAATATTTCGAGTAATCTTGATTTTCCTTCATAATTCCTTTGTTCTCCATTGAATATAACTCTAACCTTTGGTGATTCGGTATTTCTTAGACTTATATTTTCCCACTGAGAAACATATTCCAGATAATCCCCTCTCAATACATCGCTAATAAAATAAGTACTATCTGTGTTTACCAACATCTCAGGTTTAGCATCAAAATAAAAAACTATATCATCTATTATTGTACTTTCATGATACTTATTTGTCCAATATACTTCCAGTTCGATATCATTATTTCCTAATCCAAGGTTGTCTAGATCATAATTTGTTGAGAAATTCTCAGCAACAATTCGCTCGTTCGCAACGCCTTTGTCGAACAAGTTAAATACAACAGAATCAATAAGTTCCAGTCTTTCACCTAGAATATTGAGTGATTTCCAGTTTTGACTTGCTCCTATCCGCTCTGTTCTTAAGTAGCCTTTTGGTTCTTTGATATAGAATTCACCACTAACCTCAATCGAATCTCCATACTCATAATGCGAGATCATTTCACTGGAAAGTAGAGGGTCTTTGCTACCCATAAATGCCCAGCTTGCTGCCTTAACCAGTGAATCGGGCATATCAATACCTAGAGCAGCAAAGTACTTAGATAGGGAATCTATATGCGAAAAACTACCAGGCTCTTCAAACTCATAGAAAGCTCTCCAGTAGTTTTTTGATACAGAACCAATTACTATATCAGACTCAGAGAGAGTATCCCGCAAGAACCACACTACCCTATCTGCTCTTAAAGTATCAATATCAAACTCTTCTTCTATACCTCCAAATGTATCAAAGAAATATCGTTTTGGGAGTTTACTAATACTATCCCTGTTATAAACTAAGAAAAGCATACCGGGAATAAATGGTTCACTTGCCAGAAACTGTTCCTCTCCCCCATTGATAGATCCATATACATTAAGGTAATTCCAGATGCCAGGATAGCCAATACTATTCTCTATTCTCCATTTCACCCTATCTACTTTTCTAGTAAGAGTAGAATCAAAAGTAAAATCAAGATCCCAATTATTTTTCAATGAGATATAATCAGATTCAGTTAATGATCGTTTGACTTGCTGATTATCATATCTTTCTATCTTTTCAGTCAGAAAACCCATGATGAGAGCGGATGATTCCAGACCTTCATCAATATATTTTGCACTTATCTTATATTCCGTATCCAGATCTAAGCTAACCACAGGTTCCCATGTTACATAGCCATTACCAACCCAAACATCATTATCTGAGCTACCTTTAATAAGGTTTCCAGTTTTGTCATAAATCTTAAATTCATAATCTAGATCGCTGGCTTTGCCGGCAAGGAAAGATGGAAGAAGGTATCTAAATTTTGGATTATTATCCGAAACTGACCAACCTTCCTGAGGCTCAACAGGGAGAAATTGTCTAGCAAAAACATATATACTAGATCTAAACACATTTTCTTGTTCGAAATTATCACTAGTGTCAAATTCCTTATCCGGATCAACAATTACTGTTATTATATTTTCTTGGTCTTTACCATCAACAGGAATACTGAATTCAAATTCACCTGAATTACATATTCTGCCAATAGTAGTACGGATTGTATCCGATTCACCTCCCCATTCACGAATGACAAGCGCCGAAACATTCTTTATTGTTTTAATACCATTATTGAAAACCTGCAATCGACATCTTATACTATCATTATCAATGAAAATAGTACTTTCACCATTTTCATTTCTATACTCAAAAGAATTACCTAGGATTAAATAATTGGGTGCTACATCAACAGGGAGTTTAGCGGCCGGATCTCCCAGTATATTATAATTGTATTTTACAGCCGTATATACAAAATCCTCCCCATCTGTTCCAAAATTCCTAGCATTAATAAACAGTTCGCCAAGGGTTCTTTTACCGTGATTCCTGAAGTTGAACATGGCTCTTGATACTGGTACCGGGTCAGCACCTGTATGTCCGGTTCCCGAACTACCAGATACAGCAATAAATCCATTCAAAGAATCAATTACATAGGTTTCGTTGCGGCTCCATTTGGTAAAAGGGTCAGAAAAAGCTCCGGTATTGCAAGAAATAGTAGAAAAGAAACCATATTTCCCATTATTATTTAAGACTTCTACTCCCCAGCCATCAATTTCAAATAATTCTGCTGATGCATGGCCAAAATAGGTTGTCCATAACTTCCCTTCATTGATCTCATTGCGAATCTTATTACCCAGATTCTCGCTAACTGCTTCTATTGACATATTGACAACCATTACTGAGTCAGTGCATATATCTGAAGAGTTCAATGAACCTATGATGCTACCAAAAATATTTAGATATATGTTAGAATCACCAGGCTTTTCGTAATTCTTATCATATCCATAGATTGAAAGTAAATCTTTGTTCCAAGATGCAGTAGGAGCTTGCTCATGCTGTCTCATTTTTCTGAGATAACCTCGGATATCTTCATTAGTTGTTGCCGGTAATCGAGATAGCATGATATCACAGATAAAATCATCATCATTTAGATATGTATACCATACATCAGAGGCGGGCAGACCAAAAGTTGGTACAAATGAGTTAATTTCTCCAGATTCAAAATCATCCATGCGGGTGTCAAGATTTGCATCGCCAATCAGAAAACAGTATGCTGGTGGTTTTTCCCAGTTGAGATACATATCATTGAAGTAATTCTTGAGTGCAATTGGATGCTTGATTCCATTATTATATAAATCATATATATCTTGTACTTCTACTATCCTAGTCTCAAAACCAGTTTCCCGACGATAGTTAGCATAATCTTGTGCGCCCTGAAGAAGCTTTTCCTGCGTGATTATGATATAATCAGGTGATCCCTCTTCATTAGATATATCAGATGATCTACCAATTCCGAAAGCTTTACTTATTCTACTTCTATCAGCTGTATTTATCCATCCACTTTCTGAGGATGCTACTTCATATACAAATGATGATATTCCAGTGCTATTAATTTCTTCTGCTATATCAATCTCAACCTGAGGATCAGTAGAATACACTAATTCACTATCTGTAAAAACCATAATAATCTTTTCATCGGGAGAGAGTTCTGGTAGTACAAATGGCTGATTGAAACCTATGGTTTCAGTATTAGCTGCTACGATTTTGATCCGAGCCTCAGAAGAATTGAATATTAGTTTCAAGGAGTCAATATCGTTCACTGAAGAAAATTCAGGTATATCAGAATATGCATCTTCAAATGTTATCAGATGATAACCTCTGGTTTCACTGCTAAACTGCTGATTGCCAAAGGTTAGTGCCAAGTATTCATTTTTTGCTGAGGCAAGCAGAGAAGTTCCTATATTGTTACCTGAATGAAACTGAATTGTACCTGTCTCCTCCGCAATTGAAATACCTATTCGCGACGATTGGTTTGGAACATTATAATAAGTATCATCTGTAGCTCTGAAATGTGCCAGACCATTAATTGCAATTGGTTTTGCTTCTCCCTCAATCTCGACATAGTCCAAAAACTTAGGGAATGCTGGTAGTGTTTCTACTACTGGCAGATTTGAACCAATACCTATTGAATTCGGGCCATTAATAAATGTTGAATTGTTTAAATCTAATTTAACTTCGTAATAGCCAGCCGCATCACGGTTTTCAGTAAAGACCGTTTCACCATTTACATTAATATCAACTATTTCTTCAGGTTGTTGAAAGGCATCAAGCATTGCATAAGTCATTGTTACTTTGCCTTGGCCACTGTTCCCTGGGAAATGAATTATATAAGAATCTTTATTATATATAAGTGCTGGTCTATTTTCATAAAATTGGATCTCAGATTTAAAAAGTCCTTCGAAATCAGCAGTACCATTGTCAAGTACATTAGCACCCATACTATATCTGTCATCATCCTCCAGGTGTATCCTGTGAAATGCAGTATTAGCTAACTTCTGAGTAGTTTTATTTATTAATACTAGGTGCTTTGACTCAAAATGATCAGCAAGTGTCAGGTAGTAGGTATTATGAGGTGCATAAAAATGCTTAAATGTTGAGTCTCCATGTACTATATCATTCCAAAAATATATCGTATCATTGGCATCAAGTTTTTTGTCTGATCCTGTCAGATAGTATGGTTTGCTTTGTCCCAGATTGACGAGCTTGAGGTCCGAATCCAAAACACCTAAAAGTCTTTCATCAGTTGCGATGATGTCAGAGCCTGTTATAAAGCCTACACCTTCCTTTTTCAAATGAAATCTTACCGTAGGGTTTTCAAAAAGCCAGGTTTCATGCAAAGAAGACTGTTTCTGAAGTTGATCTTTGCTTTTTCTTCTATTGATTAGTTGCCCATAAAGGAAAGCTGCTTCATCATTATTTACAAATATTCCAATATGAAGAGGTAAAGGATTTACTGATGTTTGTCCTGTCGGTTGCAGGATATTGGAATTAAATTCGAAATCTTCAATATCTACTTCTGATACTATTTCTACATATGGAATATTAAAATGATGGCCTTCCACTTTATTAAGCAAATCCGCATAGCGAGGATCTAATCTATACCCTTCATCGCTATTATATGCTATAGTGTAAGGGGTACCTGAGATCAATGATATTTTCGATGTAAAAATCTCACTAGCTGATACCATAAAGGGTAAAGCCATAAATATCACTAGAACTAAGGTACGCATGTTCTCTGTAGATTTATAAAAAAAACCGTATTCTATCTATATATAGAATACGGTTAATGGGTAAAAGGTTACAGGTTTTAGGTTGATTTACTCTGGAGATTTCTCCTCACCAAAACCAATTGTCATATTTTCAACAATAGCTTTACCAACTATTTCTCTTACTTTTCCATCATCAGTAAGGTGTTGCGATATAGCCGCTTGTACTTTTTGCTTAATTATTTCAGCATTCTGTCCAATTAAAGCATTAGCAAGGTTGTGGATATCAGCCTGTTGTCCTCTGAGTAATTCCAATTGATTCCTATTGGCATCCTCCATTTTCTTCATCATCTTATCCATCCTTTCCTCTTCTTCAGTATAGAAAAGAGTTACAGCCATTAATACCAGAAGTGAGAACTCAAGGAAAATGGCAAAAAGTATAAAGGAAGGTTTTGTTGCAGGGATGAACTTAAGTCCACGAATACCTACTGCAATGATAAGAACAGCAGCACCACCATAAGCAAGGCCAGTTACATTATTTGAATACTTCTCCGAGAAGTGGTGAGCCATATATAATCTAAGCCCTTTACCTATCTTTAGGTGATTCCTTGTCCACTCAATACCATCTTTAGTATCAGATATCTCACTTATCACAAACTCTGAGAAGAATTCTTTGATTCTATTATAGATAGCTTCATTTCTGAAGAAAACAACATCAGTTTCTTCATCCCAAAGATCATCAAATCTGATAAGCTGAGTAGCAGCATCAACATCCGTAGTAGTCCTATCCCAGATCTTTCTGAATGCCCTTTCAATCTCAAATCGATCAGCTTGTTCTAGCTGCGAATCAGGCAATGTCAAAATATCAACAATCTCATCAGTAAAACCAGTTTGTAGCCTAATCTTAACTTTCACATGGTGTACTTGCTGCTCAAATAATGCTGCCATGACACCAATAGATGTAGGTAACACCATTGTAAGCAGGAGCATAACTGTAAAGCCTACAACTAATGAAATAATAGTAAAGCCAATCCAAGGTTCCAGTATGATGGCATTTTCACCAAGAGCAGGTGCTTTAAGATAGAATTCATCAGGACCTTTTACATAACCATGCTCTTCAGTATTCCTCGATTCAAAAGAGGTATCAAATATATACTCTTTGTTAATATACGATTTGCTAACCTCAGTATCAGAAGTTATGGTGTTTTCCATATCCTTATTCTTGGTTGAAGCAAAGACTCCACCTTCAAACTCGGCAAAACCAATTTTCTCTGCAGCATCACCAGAGGGTTGGAATAGAGGAACAATAGCACCAGAGATTCCGGCCGGAATCAGATAGAGCTGTACGAATAGAAAGACAGAGGCTACAATCACCAATGCCACAAACACCTGGACGAAACCGACTTTTACCTGGTCGGTCTTCCCAAATCCACCTTTAGTCATAGACTATACCCTTAATTGTAATGTGTAACGTTTATTGTCGTAGCTTTGTATTGTTGTTTTATTTCAACAACAATACTTTTTCAATGGAGGATAAAGGGGAATAGGCTGCCTTCTATTGTTATAAGTCTATATTTACGATGTATTAAAAATCAATATAGGAAACACTTGGCAAATATGAAAGAAATCAGTGGAAAAAATGTTCACAATCTATTACAAGATCATATCTTGTTGGATGGGTATGATTTTGTATTGGATCTTAAGAAAAGTAATGGATCATATATATATGACTCAAGGTTTGATCGAAAATATTTAGACTTTTTTACATGTTTTGCTTCGATGCCAATTGGCTATAATCACCCATCGTTGGATAATGATGATTTCATCTACAGTCTTGGTAAAGCTGCTTTAAACAAGCCGTCCAATTCTGATTTATACACTGAAGAGTATGCTTCTTTTGTTGATAATTTCTTCAAGAAAGCTGTTCCAGGTGCATTTGTCCATTCATTTTATATTTCTGGTGGTTCCCTGGCAGTAGAAAACGCCCTTAAAGCGGCATTTGATTGGAAAACCAGGCTAAATATTAGCAAAGGGCTTTCTTCATCAAAGGGTAGTAAAGTTATTTATTTGAATGAGGCATTCCATGGTCGGAGTGGATATACATTGTCAATTACAAACACTCTTCCCGATAAAGTAATGCTTTTTCCACGCTTTGATTGGATAAAGGTATCTAATCCGAAGATAATAAATCCGGTTAATGAAGCAAACCTAGAAGATCTGGAGCGAGCGGAAAATAATTCAATCAATGAAATTGAAAATGCTATTGCTAGTAATCCGGATGACATTTCTTCAATTTTACTTGAACCCATACAAGGTGAGGGTGGTGATAACCATTTTCGAACCGAGTATTTGAAAAGAATCCGAGAAATATGTGACAACAATGATATAATGCTCATATTTGATGAAGTCCAGACAGGTGGCGGCTTAACCGGTACTTTTTGGGTTCATGAACAATTAGGAGTAAATCCTGATATACTCGCATTCGGCAAGAAAATGCAAGTATGCGGAATACTTGCAACTTCGCGAATTGATGAGGTACCTGATACTGTTTTCCAAAGCTCATCCAGAATCAATTCTACTTGGGGAGGCGACCTGGTGGATATGGTTCGTGCAAATAAGTATCTTGATATTATTTATGAAGAAAGCCTTTTAGAAAACTCAGCAAAGCTTGGTAAAGATTTGATCAGTAAACTTCAGGATCTGACGACAAATTATCCCAGACTGATTTCAAATCCTCGGGGCAGAGGGTTATTTGCTGCTTTTGATATTGACAGTTTTAAACGGCAAGATTTTCTAAAGCTCTGTATGAAAGAAGGCCTTATTATATTACCATGTGGCAAGCAGTCAATCCGTTTTAGACCCCCTCTCAATCTGTCCTCAACTGAACTTGATGAAGGACTACAGATTATTGAAAAAAGCTTATCAAAACTTAGCTAAATGATTGATTTACAAGAACAGTACGAAATTGCAATTGTAGCTTCACTTATCCCAAAAGGCCGTGAGCGTGAGAAACATCTTGCCTACTTGGACGAGCTTGCTTTTCTAGCTGAAACTGCGGGTGTTGAAGTTGTTGACAAAGTTTGGCAGGAACTCCCCCACCCCAAACCTGCTACACTTATTGGCAAGGGGAAAATTGAAGAATTAAAAAAATTGATTGAGCACTACCAAGCACATACAGTGATCTTTGATAATGAGCTCAATTCGGTACAAGTTCGCAACCTTGAGGAAAGACTAGATGTCAAGATAATGGACCGCTCGGGTGTAATCTTGGATATTTTTGCAAAGCGTGCTAAATCTGATGAGGCGAGGACCCAAGTTGAATTGGCTCAGCTACAATATCTGATGCCAAGACTCACTCGTATGTGGACACACCTTTCCAAGCAATTTGGTGGGCTTGGTACTAAGGGTCCGGGAGAAACACAGATAGAAATGGACAGGAGGATGATCCGTGAAAAAATAGATCATCTTAAAAGAAAGTTAGAAGCTATTAATACAAGACAGGAGCAAACCCGCAAGAATAGAGGCTCATTTATACGATATGCTTTGGTAGGATATACCAATGTAGGCAAATCTACCATTATGAAACTCCTAACAGAAAGTGAAGTCTATATTCAAGATGAGCTTTTTGCCACTCTTGATACTACTGTTCGTTCTATTCACTTGCCCAAAGGTGATACTGCACTACTCTCTGATACAGTAGGCTTTATAAGGAAACTACCTGCCCACTTGGTTGCCTCTTTCAGATCTACTCTTTCGGAAGCTCGCGAGGCTGATTTCCTATTACATGTTGTCGACATTTCTTCTCACGATTTTGAAGATCAAATATCAACCGTTAACGATACTTTACGGGATCTTGATATCAATACCGAAAATGTAACCTACATATTCAATAAAGCAGATCTGATTGGTGATAACGAGATTATTGCAGATGTTAGAGAGCGATTTCCTAATTCGGTTTTCATATCTGCTAAGACAGGTGTGGGTATCGCAAGTTTATTAAATCGTCTTCAAGACTTACATGATACACTATCTAGTATACTTCAAGTCTTTTTACCTTATTCTAAGACTGGTTATTCAAAGACAATATATGATATCGGAGAAGATATTACAGCAGAATCTGGAGACGAAGGTACATTATATACTTTTAAGATTATGAATTCATTAATTCATCTTGCCAATCCGTTGAAAGAGTTTATTGTCAAGTAGTAACGGGATATAGATATAAATGTGGCTCAAAATGAGTTTTTAAATAAATCAGACAGAACTACTAGATTTCTGAAAATCAGCCATCCCTATTAGAGAATCCGCTTTTGTATCAACATATAGAAAAAGATTCATTTTCGTAAGCTGCGGATCGTATTCAATTACTTGTGTTTGCTTAAGTATTAATGGCCTTAAAGGAAGATCAGCACCTAAGAAACGAAATAACTTCACCTCATTTTCGGGTACAATACGAGAATAATTTCCAGCATCTAGATCTTTTTTACTAACAACTTTGAATAAGTGTTTATTGCCCTCATTATCTTCCCTTAGAAGATAATGACCTTGAAAGCGGGATTGTTCGTCCTGACTAACACCATATCTCTCAACCAAACTAAAAAATCGTTTGTATGAATCTTCATCCTCGTGTTGCTGGCTATAAACCGAAACTTTAATCAAATATTTTTCATGGGTAAGAAATCCACCAGTCAGGGATATAGGGGCAGGAGAATCTTCTTTCTTGAGATGATCACTTCTTAGTATGTCAAGTGCTTTCTTAAGTAACATCTTTCCCCAAATATATGATTAATAAAACTGACCTGCTCAGAACAAATATATAAAAGTATAGTGAAGTAGTATTTAAGTGTTAATACTGATGCCCGAATCTTGCTTATAATACCTGCTATTCAATACAACGATTAGAATATAATTACCAAATAGAGCTTGTGTTATAGAATCTGGCAGCTTGATAGATTTCCGTTTTGTAAATTTGTGAACTTCAATGAAAAACAAACTACACAGGAAAGAAATTGATTCTTATAACAGGGGGACTGGGACAAATTGGAACTGAGCTATTAAATGAGCTAAACAAACGTTATGGAAAAGAAAATGTAATTGTTACAGATATAAAGTCTGCTCCTGATATTGAAAATGAATACCATGTTTTAGATGTAAGGGATGGTAGACAACTAAGACAGATAATTGATGATCGGGAAGTCAGCGAGATATATCATATGGCTGCTCTTTTATCGGCTACTGGAGAGAAAAATCCTGCATTATGTTGGGATATTAACATGAATGGTACTATCCAAGTACTGGATTTTGCTGTTGAAAATAATACCAAGGTATACTTGCCAAGTTCTATTGCTGTATGGGGTAAAAAAGTTGAACGCAATATGACACCGCAAGATTCAGTGCTTTATCCAACTACAATGTATGGTGTCACTAAAGCCGCAGGTGAGATTCTAGGAGATTATTATCATACTAAATATAATCTAGACGTAAGGGGTATCCGGTATCCAGGCATAATATCTTCTGAATCACTCCCAGGTGGAGGAACTACAGATTACGCAGTTGATATTTTTTATAAGGCAGTTAGGGATGGTCATTATAAGTGTTTCTTAAAAGAAGATACTGTTTTACCAATGATGTATATGCCTGATTGTATCAAGGCCACTTTAGATCTTATGGCTGCTCCGAAAGAAAAACTCATCAACAGGACTAATTTTAATGTAACAGCGTTCAGTTTTTCACCTGCTGAATTGGCTGAGGCAATAAAAAAACATCTTCCCGAATTTAGTATAGAATACGAGACAGACTACAGACAATCAATAGCAGATTCATGGCCAAGAACTGTTGACGACAGTGAGGCAAGAAAACAGTGGGGCTGGGAACCTGCCTATTCGCTGGATGAGATGGTTGGTGATATGATCAAAAGACTTTCGGAGAGAAATGAACAAGGAAATCTCTGATGTTTAGCTTAGTAGTGACATTATCGTTCGCTGCAATGCACTTCAATTTCACAAGTCTATTCAAGATAGGTAGTTATGCTGTTACGCCTAATGATTTCTTATTTCTATTTGCAGGGTTAATCTTTCTTTATGATGTTTATCTTGGTAATACCAAGCTAAGGTTTCGGAAGAATATTGTAATAGTCCCTTTTCTGATATTTCTATTCTTTGCTACTATATCTGGATTACAACCTATTTTCGGTGAGGGTGGTAAAAATGTCTTACAGTTTATTAAAACCTGGGCTCACCTTATCGAAATGTCTAGCATGTTTTTTATGGCATTTTTCTACGATGATTCGGTAGCCAAGATTAAAGGACTGATGAAATGGTGGTTAATTGTTGGTCTGATTTCTAATATTTATGCACTGTATTCACTTGTAGCCCGACCTCTTGGCTGGCCCGGAGCTTACATTTTTTTTGATGTTATATCTGATGGCGGCAGAGGTACTATAAATGAAGGAACCGGACAAATAGTTCTGCGTTATGGCGACTTTTTCAGAGCCACATCATTTTTCTCGGAACCTTCTTCTTTGGCAGGTTTTAATAATCTAACATTGCTTTTTTTCCTGATCCCGAAGCTTATGGGGCAAGACTATGCCTTTAATAATCGTTTTTTTAATACAATATTTATTCTAACCTGGATCCCTTCTCAATTATTTACATTTTCTTTAACAGCCGTACTACTACTAGTAGTAAGTGGTATTGCATTTTTATTTATCCAGGGACTTCATTTTACTAAAAAACTTCTGCCTTACATAATTGTTTTCATCTGTTTGGCTGTTTTGTCTGACCAAATACAATCAATATTCACAGGTACATCAGTTATTGAGCTTTTACTACAGAGAATCGGTAGTATAATATTCTATGATCCAAATAATTTTGTAAGTGGTGAATCTGCTTACCAGCGGTTCCTTTCTTATAATATAGCATGGGATATATGGGAAAAATACCCGTACGTCGGAACAGGTCTGGGACTCACTTATACTAATGGTATTTATCCGGTTATTTTCATGGAAATGTCTGTTATGGCAGCTTTAGTAGAGACAGGAATCCTTGGTATGGTCTTTTTTACTTTGTCACTTATTCTGCTGAGTTTTACTATGCTTAGGAGAAGTAAATATCTTGCTAAGTACATGCCATCGAGCCATCCCGAATGGTTTATACCTATTTATATTGTATTTACAATTCTCTGTATAGGCACAACTGTCTCAAATATGGCTACGACAAATGGTTTGACTTCTATGACACTATGGATTATTCTGTCATTGATAATATTAGTATTCCAAGCTGAAAGGAAGTTTGCTGATAAAGAGTATTATACTATTGGTACAGCTAAAACAATAAAACACAAAATTCTCGATAATATCCAAAACACGTACTAAGAAAACTAGTGGAGAAGTAATTCTCTTAATTTCATTGAAAGATCAAGAAGTATAAGATCTTTCCCAACGTTAGACTCCTGCATATCTATAGCTCTATCCAGAGCAGCAAAAACTTTACTTGTAATTCTGGATCCGTATTTATTTGCTATTTTCATAATTGTCTTTTCTTCATCAGGTGAGATATACTGTAGAGTTACACCTTCATATATCTTTTTCGATCTCAAAAGTATTTTGCCTATTTCGCTGATAAATCCTCTGAACTGTGATTTATCATAATTTTTAGGGTCACTGTTAATTAGCTCGGACAGATTTAGCTGATAATTATGGGTTCTTAGTGTAGATCTTAGATATTCAATTGCTATTGAATAATACCCCTCAGATTCGCCTTGTATTATTTCAATAGCTTTTAAAATAGAACCTTCAGACTGAAACACAGCTTGTTGAAGAATATCAGAACTAAAGTTATCTGTAAAGGAAAGATTGACTATGAAAGACATTAGTTCATCAGGTGTTGGGGTATCTATTCTGATACTCTGACATCTTGAATTAATTGTCTTGATTATTCTTGCCGGCTTAGCAGTTGTTAATATGACAGTAGAGTTTTGAGGCGGTTCCTCAAGTGTCTTCAAAAATGCATTTGCTGACTGTTCATTCATTCTCTCAGCATCAGGCACTATAACAAAACGGTGCTGAACACTGGTTGATTTATGTAATTCAGCGATGGCATTTCTTATCTGATCAATCTTGATATCACCAGAACCCACTGGTATTATCTTCTTATATATAATTTTGTTTTTAATTGAATGAAGTTGCCTTACTTCATTAATCTGCTTATCAGATAGGTCATCAAGTGGCCTACCAGTTCTTTTAGGTTTGATTGATCTGGGCAATGGGTGAATATATTGCATTGCTCCAGACTTCAACACACCCTCAAAGTCTGTCTGAAGCGAATTGGCTACTTTGCATAATTCAATTGCCAAAGCTTCTTTACCTATTCCCTCTTTTCCGATAAAGAGATATGCTGATGATAGGCTACCACTTTTTGCTTTGGCAAAAAGTGATTTCTGAACCTCTGTATTAGCTGGGATAACATTCATATTGCAATTTAAGAACAAAATGAAAAGCTATGCTTCATTATTTTCGAGGTAGAAATTTTGCATGTTCCTCTTTCAAAAACTCTTTATCAATATGGGTATATATCTGAGTAGTTGATATATCACTATGTCCTAACATTTCTTGTACAGCCCTTATGTCTGCTCCACCTTCAAGGAGATGCGTAGCAAATGAATGTCTAAAAGTGTGCGGATAAATTTTAACATTTAGATTAACTTCCTGAGCAGCCTTCTGAATTATTTTCCATAAACCCATTCTAGAAAGTCTTCCTCCCCTATTATTCAGGAAAATCGTATCATCACTTTTTTCATTTACTAGAAGTGGACGTGATACTCTCATATAGTTGACAAGAGCTATAAATGCTTTATCTCCAATCGGGACAATTCTCTCTTTGTTACCCTTACCTATTACCCTGAGTAATCTTTCTTTTGATAGAACCCAGCTTTTCTGCATCTGAATAGCTTCACTAGCTCGCAGGCCGCAGGAATATAGTATCTCAACCAATGCCTTGTTTCTATGCTCCAGGGGGCTATTTGGTTGAATGGAATCTATAAGACGGCTAACTTCTTCCACAGAAAGTATATCTGGAAGCTTTTTACTCTTCTTTAATGATTCAAAAACCTGGGTGGGATTCTCGGATATTATATTATTCTCGATCAAATAACGATAATATGCCCTAATCGATGATGATTTTCGAGCTATCGAAGATTTGCTTAATATTTCATCTTCCTCATGCCCATTTCCTTTACTAGCTAGATACTCGATATATTCTGATAACTGAGCAGATGTTACAGATTTGAGTGAATCTTGATTTGCATTGCTCACTAAATAGATAGCTAATTGTCTTATATCTCTTATATACGAAGATCTGGTATTATCAGACAGTCCTTTTTCCAAATTAAGATAACCATCAAAACGCTTAATCTCATTAATAAGCTTACTAGGTAGCTCTTTTATGGTGAGTTCTTTTGACACTTACTTATACTTTGATACGTTTAATTTCTTTTTATTAATGCGGATTCAGAAATATGCCAGCGGTAAAATCTTCAATGATGGAAATCGGTACCAAAGCTCCATTATTCGAGCTTCAAGATTGCAAAAAACAGTCTATTTCTAATTTCAAGAGTGTCAGTGGCAAAAAAGGCACACTTGTCATGTTTGTTTCTCACCACTGTCCTTACGTGAAACATTTACATAGTGGTATTAAGTCTTTGTGGGACGACTACAAAGATAAGGAAATCGGTTTTGTAGCTATATCTTCGAATGACATTGAAAATTATCCCGATGATTCTCCCAAAAATATGGCCCAACTTTGGGATACTTTAGGATTAGATTTCCCTATACTATATGATGAAACTCAGGAAGTAGCTCTGGACTATGATGCCCAGTGCACTCCGGACTTCTTCTTGTTTGATGATCAAGATTGTTGCTATTACCGAGGAAGGTTTGATGATAGCAGGGTTGGAGATTCAGCTAACGTATCAGGAAAGGATTTGAGACTGGCATTGGACAGCTTAATTGATGGTCAATCGCCACCCAATACTCAGTATCCGTCGATAGGTTGCAGTATTAAATGGAAACAGATAACCAAATAAAGTTTTCCACATACTGAAGATAAATTGCTTTTTTAGCTTTATATTAAATGTTATTCTGAATATTGTGTCTAGAAAATGTGCAAAGCGGGGGTTAGGCACGTTTATTGCTTTAGGTAACTAAGTGAAAGCGTGTCACTTGTTTTTGTTTAATAATATAGGCATTGTATGCTTAAAAGATTGATAAAGAAAACCAGAGCTAAAATAGCGGTTGCGGGTATTATAACTGCAGCTGTTGTTTCAGGGCACTATATGGGTATCAAACATGATGCATATATTGATCCGGGTACGGTTTTTGAACAAATCAGATATGATGATCAGAACCAGTCTGATTATATTGATTTCGCAGAGGCTGGGATCAAACGTGATGGCCCTTCCTTTGGGGTAAATAGTAATAGTGATGTACAGCCTACCGATAAGTATAGATTTGTTGTAAAAGGCACAGCATCATACTATGCCGACAAGTTTCATGGTCGTATGACAGCTAACGGCGAAATCTATAACATGTATGACTATACTGCAGCTCATAAAACATTACCTTTTGGTTCTGTGGTGCGTGTTACAAACACAAAAACTAAGAGAACTGTTTTACTGAAAATCAATGACAGAGGACCCTATGTTGGTAATCGGATTATTGATCTTTCAGTGATTGCAGCCAAAGAAATTGGTTCGTTAGGGTTGTCGACTGTTAAAGTTGAAACCATCCATAAATCAGAACTAAAAAAAGCGAACTTTGATAAGAAGCAATTAATAGGCTATTCACTTGACAAGGATTTTTTGATTGTTCCGGAAGAACAAGTAGTTGTTCTTGAGTCTACAACCTCATTTGGTCATGCGTTTAGGCTTTATAAGGATTATTTAGAGATTAATCCTGAAGAAAATATTTATATATTCGGTGAGACTAGTATAAAAGGTCATAGTAAGCTTGATACTTATTATGTCGGCAAAATAGATAGATTGAGAAATGATTATGCCCAAATCGGGACATGATATTCTGACATAATTTTTTATAAAATTGACCTGGTTAGCGTTATTGTTAGCCAGGTTTTTTGTTTTAAAATTCAAATCTATTTACATACGTTAGATGAATAAGCTAAATTAGTATTCATTACATGTTCAATTCACTCGATTAGCTATGAAAAAGATATTAAAGACTATTGTCTTTCTATTTGTTTCGACATTCTTATTCCAAGGGTTTCAGTGTGGCTCAAAAGAGTTTACATCGGCCAAAACATCCTTGAAAAGGGGTGATACACTTGCGGCCATAGGATATCTCAAACAAGAACTCGTAAATAACCCCGCAAATGTTGAAGCAAAGCTTCTTCTGACCGATCTTACATATAAAACTGCTGTTAAAGAAGGGTATAATGAGAATCGCCAGCCGGTTCAGGAAGTTATATCTATTACTCAGCTGAGAGAAGCAGCGAAAATGTCAGTAGATACCTATGATGAAGTAAAAGTATCGCAGGACAAAAAGTTTTTACAAAGTATGCAACAAAGTATCTGGGTATTGTCCTTTAATGAAGGGCTTAAGTGGTATAACAATGCCGAATCTGGAAAAATGTCTCCTGCTGTAGATAGTGCGCTCTCACTTTGGGAAATAGGGATGATAGTGCGGCCTAGAAACACTGCTTTCCTTAATTTGATGGGTATGGCTTATGCCAAAGCGGGGTCCAGAGACAAAGAAGAAGAAGTAAACATCAAATATTCGGATTTAGTTTTAAGTAATAGCAAGGCAATTCTGGATAAAGGTATTCATATTGAATATCCTACTAATAAACTTGGTTCTCTTCTTGGTGAGTTGAATAGCTCTAGGATTGACACTGCTAAAAAGAACGGTAACACCTATTATAAGAAAACAGATATTTATAAGGATAGTGGTACTCAGACTTATATTTTCTCTGGCAAGGGTGCTGATGATAAAGAATATACCGTCAAAGGATGGCTCTATGATGTACCAGAGGTATATACTAGAAATGATGTGAACTGGAATGAAATGAATGTGTCCCCTATTACATTATTGGCTGAGAATGCTTATCAGGCAGAAGACTATGATACTGCGATTGGTTATTTGGATAAGCTCTTACTGTTTATGCCTAAAGATCGTCAGATCAATCAGTTAAAAGTACAAGCCTATGTCAATAAAGGTAGCGGAGATGTTGCCGTAGGTGAGCTTAAATCGTTAATCAAAAAAGATCCTTCAAGAAAAGAATACCAATTACAATTAGGGGATCTTTACTCTGAAATGAAAGACTATGAAAACGCAACGATTGCTTATGAGGCTGCTGTTAAGCTTGATGCCAAATATGATTATGCGCTAAGGAATTTAGCTTCAGTATACAAAAACCGTGCGGCAAATATTCAAGATGCTGAACTTGACAAACAGAAAGCTGATAAAAATTACAAACCTCAAACCGATCTTTATTTTCCTTTACTTGAAAAATCAGCTGAATATTTCAAACGATCGACCCAGACCGAAGTATTCAAGAGTGACTTCGAAACGTATATTGAACTATACAATATATATGACGTAATGGGAAAATCGGATGAGAAAAAACTAGTACTAAAAGACCTTGAAAAACTTGAGTCATCAATCCCTGAAAATCGTAAACCATCTTATTATTATAAGATGTTGAAGATTTATTCGGATGAGAAAATGAATGATCAAGTAACAAGAATTTCAAATATAATACAACAAAAAGGCTACTAATACAGAATGGACGATAACAATCAACCACAAAAAAAACAGCTAAGCATTGAGCTAACAGAAGAGCAAGCGCAGGGTACTTATGCTAATCTTGCTATAATTTCTCATTCGGGAGCAGAGTTTGTTTTCGATTTCACAAGAATTCTGCCTGGCGTTCCTAAGGCAAAGGTGCAGTCCCGCATTATCATGACTCCCCAACATGCCAAGATGCTTGCCAGGGCTCTTAACGATAATATCTCAAAATTCGAAGCTCAAAATGGTGAGATTAAAATTGATAGTACACCCAATGATCTGCTCTCAGGTTTTCCGGGTAACCCAAAGATTAACTAAAGTGTATTAATCTGATGAAGGGGCCAACAGTGCCCCTTTTCTTTTGTAACGGTTAAAAATAATAGTATGGTTAAGGGAAATATAGTTTTCATGCTGCATGCCCATCTGCCTTGGGCTATCAATCACGGTAAATGGCCACATGGTGAAGATTGGTTGACAGAAGCAATATGTGAGTCTTATATTCCGCTTCTGAATTCTTTGAATAAATTGGTAGCTGATGGAATCAGCCCAAACCTGACAATTGATTTCTCTCCTGTTCTATTAGAGATGCTATCCAATCCACGTCTCCCTGCATTATTCATATCGTATACTGATCTGAAAATCAGAGAAGCAATTCTAGATGAGAAACAGTTTAGGAACGAAGGTGATCGACACCTTGAATATATGGCACAATGGTGGCAGAAGTGGTACAGTAGTAAAAGAAATGATTTTCTTAACAGATATGACTCTGATATTATCAGAGCTTTCCGGACTTTACAACACGATGGTCATATTGAAATAGCAACTTGTAATGCTACTCATGGTTATATCCCTTTATTAGCAGATGATAGATCGGTAAACCTTCAGATTGAATTGGCATGCCATAACTATCAGAAGCATTTTCACTGCTCCCCCAAAGGTATATGGTTAGCAGAATGTGGTTATAGACCATCATATTCATGGAAAACCGAAATACCAGTTTCTCCTTATGATAAACAGAAGCATCGGGCGGGTACTGAAGAATTTCTTGCCAAATATGGGCTGAAGTACTGTTTTGTAGATCAGTACTTAGTTGATAATGCACACCCTCTTGGGTGGTTCCATAATGGAGATCCAGGATATTTTGTCGAAAGAGAGTACCATACTGATTCTTATTTTGCTAAAACTGCACTTCTACCCTTTCATATCTCATCTACCAAGGATACAGCAAAAGGTACAACTATAGGTCTAGCCAGAAACTACGATCTATCAATGAAAATTTGGAGTGCAAAAGGTGGTTATCCCGGACACCCTGATTATCTGGATTTCCATAAGAAACGAGAAAAGTCGATGCTCAGATATTGGAGGGTAACCGATGTTGATTTAGACATGCAATACAAAGATTATTACAGACCGGAATGGACTAAGGATAAGATTGAGCAGAATGCTGAAGAGATGTTAAGAACTTTGGAGACCAAGTCAGAGCATTTTTATGACACTACTAGAAGGAAAACTAATTTAACTCTACCATTTGATGCTGAATTATTTGGTCATTGGTGGTTTGAAGGTGTTTCTTTTCTTGAAACACTTATTAGAAAAGCATCAGAAAGTGAAAAAGTACGTCTTATAAAAGCATCTGAATCAATTGAAGATAATTATCCATCGGAAGTAGTCAGGCTTAATGAAGGTTCTTGGGGAATTGATTCTAATCATAGTGTGTGGATGAACGACACCAATAAATGGGTATGGGAGCAGATATATAAATGTGAAAAACGACTTTCGGATTTTTATGCTGCAAATGATATTGATTCAATATCTACAGTAAGATCAAGATTATTAAAAGCCGCAATGATCCAATTTCTACTGTTACAAAGTTCAGACTGGAGTTTCCTGATTTATCATGACAGTTCAAAGAACTATGCTGAACATAGATTTCATTCTCATGTTTCTGATTTTAAAAAGCTAATGACTATACTCGAATCTGCCGAAGAGAGAGAATTTTCAAAAGAGGAAATGACTTATTTGGAGGAATGCGAGCAAAGAGATGATCTTTTCAGTGAATTAGAGTTAAGAATGTGGAAATATCCTTCATCTTAATTTGATGAGCACTAAAAAGAGACTTTCGATACTTCATAACCTTGCCTCGATGACAACTGCCGAGGTTCTTACTCGCCTTGCAAACTATTTTTATACCCTTTATTTAAGTTTTCAGTTAGGCGTGAGTGGTCTGGGGCTAATTGCCACTGCCCTATCATTTAGTGATATATATGTAATTATGATTTCGCATGGATTTGATGTCTATGCAATCTCTGAGATCTCCAGAAGAAAAGACAAAGTTGCAGATATAGCTTCTTCTGTTCTCTTTGCGAAAAGTACACTTGGTCTGTTATCATATGGAATGTTGGTAGGAATTGTTACTTTTCTTGATAGACCTGCATTAGAAACTTCAGCAATCTTTATTGCAGGCTTACACATTTTTGGTAAGGGGGTCAACGGTCGATGGATTTACCAGGGACTTGAAAGGATGAATGTCATTGCCATTAGGCAGGTGATATCAGCCTTATTGCTTATACTCTTTGTCTATCTGGCAGTAAATAGTCCTGACGATATACTTTTGGCGCTCTGGGTGCAGGTAGGGGTCGAAATAATAAATACTATTTGGACTCTTGTTTATTTCCTGAGAGAAGGACATCGATTTGTACTACCTGAAAACTTTAGTAAGATAATCTCTGTTGTAAAATCAGCTTTACCGTATGGTGCCTTTTTCTTGTTAGTCAGTCTTTATAATACCATTGATAAAAACATGATATGGCTACTTAGAGAAAACTTTGAGTATGAAAATGGGATACTGCATAGCTCGATTAAGATAATGTCTCTATTCATAGCTCCTTCGGCTATTATTCAAGGCGTTTATTATCCTAGATTTTCAGTAGCGCAGACTCGGGTTGATAAAGAAATAGTGTATAAAGACTATCTCCGCCTGATGTCAGTGTCCCTTTCGATCGGCTTTGGTATTATGGCCTTTCATCCAAGTATTTCAACTTATATTTATCCTCAACAATTTGCAGAAGTCTCCCTAGTCCTGCCTTATCATGGTACTATAGTATCATTAATATACTTTGTATTATTATTTACAGTTCCGCTGATGGCTTGGGGAAAGCAAAAACAACTCATTGTAGCAACCTCTTTGGGTGTTTTAGCCAATATTATCCTGAACTTCATATTGATCCCAAAACTGGGTATCTATGGAGCACTAACTTCAACTATTATGTCAGAGTTGATTGTAATGTTATATTCCTATAACCTTTTCAGAAAAGAGCAAATCCCACTTGAGCTTCGTTATCCAATCTTAGCCCTCATTTCAAGTCTTATTATTTTTGGCGGATGGACACTCTTCGGCTTGTCAGGATTAAACCTTATCTTTGTTATTACAATGCTTTCTATAGTGCATCTATTGTTATTATGGGCCGTAGGTGTAATGGATATAGCAACATTAAAGAAATTAGCTAGGAAGTAAATTGAAATTTGATTTCCTAATTGTAGGAGCAGGATATTCAGGAGCTGTTTTAGCTGAAAGGATAGCTGTTGAGCTTAATAAGACTTGTCTTGTTGTAGACAAACGTCAACATATTGCTGGAAATGCATATGATTATTATGATAATAACGGTATTCTAGTTCATAAATATGGCCCCCATCTTTTTCATACGAAAATGAAAAAAGTTTGGGATTATCTATCTCGATTTACTGAGTGGCATTATTATACCCATCGAGTTCTTGGTGTTATCGAGGGGGTCGAAGTTCCAATACCATTTAACTTCAACTCGATAGCAAAACTTTTTCCAGCCGAACAAGCCAAGAAATTTGAGATAGCTTTAATTGAAAGGTATGGTCTGGGAACCAAGATTCCAATTCTAAAACTAAGAGAATCTGGAGATGAGAATCTCAATTACCTAGCTGAATATATTTATAAGAATGTTTTTCTGAACTATAATCTCAAGCAATGGGGAATGAAGCCTGAAGATCTTGATCCGAGTGTTTCAGGGAGAGTACCTGTTTTTTTGAGTAGAGATAACCGTTATTTTCAAGACAACTGGCAAGCTGTTCCAAAGTATGGCTATACTGCTATGTTTTCGAATATTTTGAATCATAAGAATATTAAGATTCTTCTAAATACTGATTATAAAGAAATAATTGAAGATGTTCAATTTGATAGAATGATATATACCGGACCTATTGATGAATTTTTTGATTATTCGGAAGGTAATCTACCCTATCGTTCGCTTAGATTTGATTTTGAAAACATCAAGATGAAAGATACCGAAAGTCTTTTTCAGAATTCTGCCCAAGTCAATTACCCTAATCAGAACGATTATACAAGAATTACTGAATTCAGACATATTACAGGTCAGAAATCACTAACTACCTCGATAGCTTATGAATTCTCGGAACCATATGTTATTGGTAAAAACGATCCATATTATCCTATCCCTAGTAATGATAATCAGTTACTTTTTCAGAAGTATAAGAAAATGACTCAGAGTCTTCAAAATGTTTATTTCACGGGTAGGTTAGCTAACTACAAATATTTTAATATGGATGAAACAGTTGGCGTTGCTCTACAATTATTTGAAAAACAAATATCTAAGGCTTGAAATTGGCTATAAGCTCTGAAGATACTACTAAGATTGCAGTTTGCGACTTAGATCATACGCTTATCCACTCTGATATGCTCTTTGAGAACCTTTTAGCTCTTATCAAAAAGAATCTGCTATATGTTTTGCTGATACCATTTTGGTTGCTAAAGGGAAAAGCTTACATGAAAAATAAGATATTCTCAATTGGCGAGGTATCTGTGGCTGACCTACCTTATAATCATGGTGTAATTACTTATCTAAAGCAATTAAGAGAAAATGGTTATAAACTATGTCTTGCTACTGCAAGTATGCAGTCTACAGCTGATCGAGTGATGGAACATCTGGATTTATTTGATGAAGCATATGGTAGTTCGCCAACACAAAACTTAAAGGCTGATCATAAGAAGAGGTTTCTGGATAGTGAATTTGGAGAGGGTGGTTATATTTATATTGGTGATTCTGATGCTGATTTGAAAGTATGGAATGGAGCAGCTGGGGCGGTAGTTGTTGGAAGAAATAATGCCTTTATTAGTAAGGTTAGAAGTCTCACCAAGGTACTCCATACCATCCCTGGTAATGGTAAGTCGTATCTTAAGACTCTTGTTAAGCAGATCAGAGTCTACCAATGGGTTAAAAACATACTTATGTTCTTACCTGTAGCAACAGCACACGTTCAATACTTCCCTGATTATGTACAGGCATTATGGGCATTCTTCTCATTTAGCTTTATCGCATCAAGTGTCTATGTTACTAATGACTTATTGGATCTATCATCAGACAGGCATCATCCTCGAAAGAGGAAAAGACCCCTTGCCTCAGGTGATATGCCGCTTTTACATGGATTGATCTTATCACCTTCACTCTTAATTCTGGGTTACATACTGGCAATCTTTGTTGTTGCAGAACCAATGTTTGTACTTGTGCTAACCATATATTATGCAATTACAACTGCTTACTCGTTTATTCTTAAAAGAGTAGCTATTATGGATATAATAGTCTTAGCTATATTATATACTATAAGAATTATTGCTGGTTCTGCTGCTACTGGTATTGCCACTAGCGAGTGGCTATTGGCATTTACTATGTTTATCTTCATATCTCTAGCAGTAGTTAAGAGATATACTGAGTTACTAGTCATGAAAAAAAATAGTAAGAATCAGTTAAAAGGAAGAGGATATGAAGTTGACGATATTAGTTTGCTACTAGGGATTGGACCAGCCTCTGGTTATCTATCAGTATTAGTATTTGCATTGTATGTTAATAGTCCTAAAGTAGCTACTTTATACTCTAATCCGATACTTTTATGGGCTATTGCTCCTTTTATGTTGTACTGGATTACTCGTATGTGGCTTTTAGCACATAGAGGAAAGATGACAGACGATCCTATAGTTTTTACTGTTAAAGATAAATACAGTTATATAATCGGTTTCTTCATATTATGTATAGCATTGTTAGCTAAGGTGATATAGATAATGGTTGAAAGAAAATATGAATCCTTTGGCAGATACCCCTCTGCTATTCCAGAAGATGTTATTGTAGCCGGATGGAGAGAAGAAGTTATTAATTATGCCGACAGATTAGTAACTGATAAAGCTTTGCCAATTGGCAAGATGAGATCTTACGGAGATTCCTGTCTTTTGGACGGTGGTACATATATTGACACTACCAACTTAAACCGAATATTGAGTTGGGATCCTGAAAATAATATTCTAGAAACTGAAGCAGGTTTTACTTATGAACAAGCACTAGATTTTCTTGTTCCAAGGAAAAAATTTATGCCTGTCACTCCAGGTACTAAGTATGTAACTATTGCCGGAGCAATAGCTAATGATGTTCATGGTAAAAATCATCATGTTGATGGAACATTTGGAAGGCATGTTATCTCACTTGAGCTGGTAAGGTCTGATGGTGAAGTATTGGAATGCTCACTTGAGAAAAATTCTGAACTATTTAAGGCAACGATCGGAGGACTTGGACTAACAGGGATCATTACAAAGGCAAAATTTTTCGTAAAAAACTTTCCTACTGCCTTTATATATCAGGAGTCGATTAAGTATGATGGATTAAATGAGTTTTTTAAGTTAAACGAATATTCTGAAAAGAATTTTCCTTACACTGTAGCTTGGGTTGATTGTACCAGACAGGGTAAGCATATGGGTAGAGGTATTTATATAAGAGGTCGGAATGCCGATTCTAGTAGCGATATTATTCCTCGAAAAATGCCTAAGGAATCTAAAAAACCTTTTCCATTTGACTATCCCTTTATAAATGAGAGTACTGTCAAACTCTTTAATTTTGCGTTTTATGCAAAACAGTTAAACAAGATTAATAAGGGTGTTGTCCATTATAACCCATTTTACTATCCACTAGATACAATAATTGATTGGAATAAATCTTATGGTAAAAAAGGTTTTTTTCAATATCAGTTTGTGATTCCTTATGGAAATGAAAGGAGTGGGTTCAATGATTTCTTCAATATCATTACTAAATCAAAATTATCTTCTTTCTTAACTGTTATGAAAACTTTTGGTGAAATTGAGTCACCTGGAATGTTGTCTTTTCCCATTCGTGGTATCAATTTAGCAATTGATGTTAGAAATATGGGAAAGATGACTTTAGATATGTTGCGAGAATTAGATAGCTTAGTACTTCATCACGGTGGGAGAATTTATCCTGCTAAAGACTCGCGGATGTCACCGGAACACTTCAAGCAGTTTTACCCGAATTGGAAATCATTCTCAGAATATATTGACCCCAAATTGATATCAGACTTTTGGAAAAGAGTAACTCAAGTATGAAAAAAGTATTAGTATATGGAGCTACCTCAGCTATTGCGCAAGAGGTGCAAAAAAAGTTTGCGGAAAACGGGTATGAATTATTCTTAGTAGCCAGAAACTCATCGAAGCTTGATGTGGTCTTAGCCGATCTGAATGCAAGAACAGATGCAATAACCCATAGTTATATATCCGAAGCTACTGACTATCAAAATCATCCCAAAATGATCGAGGCAGCAATGTCTGCTATGGGCGGTATTGATATATTTTTAATTGCCCATGGTTCTTTGCCGGATCAGGAGGCTATAAAAAATGACCAGATTAATTCCATAAGTGCATTTGATCTAAATGCTACATCTGTGATTTCTATCTCAACGCTAGCAGCTGCCCAGATAGAAAAACAAGGTTATGGTACTCTGGCTGTCATATCATCAGTTGCAGGAGAAAGAGGAAGAAAAGCGTTATATCTTTATTCTGCCGCAAAATCAGCTATTACTGAATTCTATTCAGGATTGCGACAACGATTTGCTCAAAATGATAGCATTAAGATTATTACCATCAAACCCGGAATAGTTGAGACAACAATGACATCTCACCTGCCGAAATCACCGCTGATGGCCGATGTGAGAAAAGTTGGTATTGATATTTTCAAAGCAATAGAAAAAGGTACTGAAGTTGTCTATGTACCCGGATTTTGGAAATTTATAATGGGTATAATCAAGTTTATACCCGAGAGTATTTTTAAGAAGTTAAACTTTTAAAAAGCAGTTTTTTTTATTACTAGCTACCCATTTAACTTATCTTTATCTGCTTTCAGGCTGGCAATTTTTTGAGATAGTTCATTAATGCTCTGTTGATGATCTAATATGGTTTTGTTGATTACTTCCTTCTCTTCTTCACCGGCTAAATGTTCAATTTTAGATTTTTCAAGTTCAATCTCACTACCAATACTATGTAGTTCTTTCTCCAACTGCATGATATCAGAATCTAGCTTCTGAATACGATTTACCGATTCTCTTTGATCCTTTTTCTTACGACCTTTGAAATAATCTTCTTTTTTCTTATCGTATTCACTAAAAGCTTTACGGATAGAAGTTGAGAGCTCTTTCCTGTGCTTACCAGCAAGCTTTAACAGTTTTACTTCATCCCTTACAGCAATTAGTCCATTCCTCATCTCATTAAGATTATTAGAATATCTGACATTCATTGCTGCTTCATTTACTTTGGTCTTGAGCTTCTGATAATTGTCAAGGCTTTCCTGATCCATTACATCAGAATTGAAATCAGCACTCTCATTAAGCTTAGTAAAAACAGTTCTTATTGCACCAAATAAATCATTTTTATGGCTAAGTCGCAGTCTATATTTTTTTATTTCATTTTGCGCTGAAATCAATCTTTGCCGAGCAGAGGCATAGTTATCAGGATTAACAGCATGATCAATTGCTTCTTGAACTATCGTTTTCAATTTCTGATAATTCAAATTAGATTCCTTATGGAACTCTTCTCTTTCAGCATCTTGCTGCTCATTAACATGAGTGAATGCTACTCTTATTTCACCAAAAAGCTCATCTCTTTGCTGTCTGGTTAGTTTCATATCCTTGATTTGATTTTGCGCTGCTATAAGTGCTTTTCGCGAATTTGCAAAATCTTTACTTGAAAGAGCTTCTTCTTTTTTCTTGATAATCTCTGGTTTGATTTTCAGATAATTCTCAATGCTTTCCATCTCATATTTTTCTCGATAAGCATCCTGCTTTTTATTTATCGATTCAAAAACTTCTTGAATACGAGATGAAATTGTGCTTCTGCGGTTTTTTGGTAGGTCAATAGTCTTCAGTTTAGCCTGAAGATCAATTAAAATTTTTCTGGAATTAGTAAAATTCTCACCAGTGGAAGCCTCTTCAATACTTTTATCGATCTCAGGTTCGATAGATAAATAAGTTTTCTCTCTTTCCTCATTACGAATTTTACGTTTTTCATCCATTCGCTCATTTATTGACTTGAAATAATCCTGAATAGAGTCAATAAACTTCTCTTTCTCTTCCTTAGCTACCAGAAAAAGTGCTTCTGCTTTTTCCTTCAAGTCAACAAGATTTTTTCTAATTGTCTTGAAGTCTTCCTCACTTTCAGCCGTCAGACCATGAATTTGCTCATACTCATTAGCAAGCATTACAAATAATTTGTCTTGCTCTTGCTGTGCTTCCGGGTTTATACGAATTTCCTGAGAGATACTTTCTTCCCTTTCATCATGTGTAATTGCATCCGGTGCTGGTTGAACCTCTTGGTTATCAGATTCAATATTCTCTTGTAAATCAGTACTAGTATCACCAGTCAATGAAGAATCACTAGCTGATTCTAAAGAGATTTCATCTGCATCGGAAACTTTGTTCTCAGCACCTTCATTAACCGGCTGGGTATTCTGGTTATTAGAGCTAAATTGTTCTTGATCTATATTTTGTGAGCTGTCAGTCATCATACTTCAAATTAATTTATTCGTCGTCTTCTTTATTGCGGAGCTGTCTCGCTATTATCGTTTTGTTTGTTCATGTGTTTCAAAGCTTCAATTTTAGCTTCGCTAATTGGTGGAAGATCTTCACCTTTAAGTAATATAGCTAGCTCACTTGCATCAAGTATCTCTCTTTCAAGTAATATTTTCGAAGTCTTATGAAGAAGATCAATATTCTCCATCAGAATACTTTCAGCTTTTTCATTTGCTTCAATTATTATTTTTTTAACTTCAGAGTCAATATCTTCTGCTGTTTGTTCTGAAAATGACTTACTATGTCCTATTTCTTTTCCTAAAAATACATCATCGCTTTCATTCACAAAGTTTATCGGCCCAATCTTGTCACTCATACCCCATTCGCAAACCATTTTTCTGGCAATACTCGATGCACGCTCAATATCGGAAGAAGCACCTGTGCTTCTTATACCAAAAACGATTTTTTCAGCAGCTCTGCCACCCATCATCATGGCTAACATTGTTTCAAGATAATCTTTGGATTTCGAATGAAATTCTTCACTAGGAAGATAAGATGTCACACCCAAGGCCCTACCCCGTGGTATGATTGTGACTTTATGAACAGGGTCTAAACTTTCTAATAAGATAGATACAAGAGCATGGCCCATCTCATGATAAGAAGTAATCTCCTTTTCTTTATCCGATAGTACCAAACTCTTACGCTCAACTCCCATCAAAATCTTATCTTTAGCATTTTCAAAGTCATACATTGTGACCTTCTCGCTATCTCGCCTGGCTGCCAGAAGAGCTGCTTCATTGACAATATTAGCAATATCGGCGCCGGATAAACCCGGTGTACCTTTCGCAAGAACGTTAAGATCAACATCACCACCTAAAGGTATTTTACCTGTATGAACCTTAAATATACCTTCTCGCCCCTTTACATCAGGTCTGTCAACTACTACCTGTCTATCAAATCGACCCGGTCTTAATAATGCCGGATCCAATACATCAGGTCTATTTGTAGCAGCAATGATAATGACACCACTATTCTGCTCAAAACCATCCATTTCAACTAGCAATTGGTTAAGAGTCTGCTCGCGTTCGTCATGTCCCCCTCCTAAGCCAGCTCCTCGTTGCCGCCCAACTGCATCTATTTCATCAATAAAGACTATACAAGGCGAATTCCTTTTAGCTTGTTCAAATAGATCCCGAACTCTGCTGGCTCCAACACCAACAAACATTTCTACAAAGTCTGCTCCGGACATTGAATAGAATGGAACTCCCGCTTCACCCGCAACTGCTCGAGCAAGAAGTGTTTTTCCAGTACCCGGAGGGCCTAATAGCAAGACACCCCTGGGTATCTTACCTCCTAATTTCTTAAATCGTGACGGTTCTTTTAAAAATTCTATTATTTCCTGAAGTTCATATTTAGCCTCATCTGCTCCAGCTACATCTTCAAAAGTCACTTTAGGCTGACCTTCGCTCATTAGTTTCACTCTGGCTTTGCCGAATGAAAATATACCTTTTTGGCCACCACCCCCTTGCATCCTCCTAAAAAGAAAGATGAGAAGCACAAATAAGAAGACAAGTGGTAGCATTTGCAGAATAGTACTCCAAAAAAGGGAATCAGACTCTTTATATTTCCATTCAATACCAGCTTCTTCCCATTGCTTTTCTGTTTCAGAGTCAAGAACTCCTATTTGAGTAGAAAACTGTTCTATTTTTACTTCTCTATCAAATCTCTCAACAGTAATTGGTTCCTTTAATACTCCTCTGAACTCATACATATCTCCTTGAGTTTTTTGTATCGTAGCAGACTCGATCTGTTTCTGATTAAGGAGTTCAAGATACTTCGTGAAGCTGATCCTTTCTTGTGCTTCATCTTCATCAAAAAGTATAAACATCGCTGTGAATACACCGAATATCACAAATAGCCAGACCAGGATATTTTTTGATAGATTGTTGGCTTCGGGCGTTTTGTTCGGTACGTTTTTTCCGTTCAATTTATCGATTGCCTTATTTTACTATAGTTATGATTGTTGGGTTAATAACGAAACAACTGCTTGTTTCATTTCTCATTATGTCATCTGTTGTATTGGCTTACGCGTAATTTTCATTATCCTACTTGTATTCTTATGCAAACGGTATTTATCTGAAATTCGATACCCGCAAATCCAGATAACATCAACACCATCGGTCAACAGTGCAATATCATTCTTTTCATGGCTATCAATCTTGAGATTAGTCAGATAATCTGAAACAGACATTGAGCCATTCATGCCTAAAGGAGTAATTCTATCTCCTTCCTGTCTATTTCTAAGATAGAGTGTTTTAGGCATATATTCGATATCAAAGAATTCTGTATCATCATCTTCACCCAAATTTATTTGTTTGCTATTATTAATTATGGAAACTTTATAAGAATAGCCATTAAAATCAAAATTACCTGTACCTTGAATAACTACAGGATTGCTGGAAGCTAACTGATCTAGATATTCTGAGATCAGCAATGTATTTCTCTGATTCAAAGCTGTAATCTCTTTCGAAACCTCAGCCTTACTACCAATTGGTTTGGATGTAAGCTCAATTATTTTATCAAGTTGTTTTGAGGGAAGAGGCATCAGGTCAAAATGCTTTCTGAAAAGATATTGTAAGACCTCACCTTTGACAAAATCTGTAAAACTTGTAAAAATACCTTTCTTAATAACCAAACTACCGTTTTCGAAAGATCCAAAAACAAGTTCACTATGTTCTTTTATCTTATCTAGTAAGAAATTATCAGCACCACGAAGTATTTGAGTTGTTCGATGCAAAGTTTCGACAATATTTGGATTGAATTCCTTCTCAATCTTAGGAATTATGCTATGTCTAATTTTATTTCTTGTGAAGTCGAGAGATCTATTTGTTATGTCTTCGACCCAAAATAATTTTCTGATCTTAGCATATTTCTCAATATCAACTCTTGTTATATTCAAAAAAGGTCTGATTAAAACTGATTTCTTGGAAAAAGGTCTCTTAGCCGGTATACCACTAAGACCTGTCAGACCAGAACCCCTGAATAAATTCATCAAAAGAGTTTCTGCCGAATCATTAGAGTTATGAGCTGTGGCAACAAAGTCAGCCTTATTCTGGTTGACAACTTTTGTAAGAAATCCATATCTAAGATGACGTGCAGATTCTTCTAGGCTCATACCGCTTTCTTCTGACAATTTTTTTACGTTACCAGCCCCAGCATGAAAACTAACTCTATATGAATTAGCAAGTTGTCTAACAAAGTTCTCATCCTTATCTGAACCATCTCTCAACTTATGATTGTAGTGTGCAATCTCGAATTTGAAATGATATTCTTGGGATAAAATGGCGAATACATCAGTAAGAACAACTGAGTCAATGCCACCACTTACAGCAAGAACTATTTTCACATCAATATCAACATAGAGCTTCTCTCTCATAAAAGTTGATATCTTTCTTAAAAAATTATCAATAAATGGATCTTTTCTCTGAGCATCGTCTAATAGCTTGTAATCATTAAGCTCCTGAATTTGATAACTGTAAACAGATGGAGTATATCTATAAATAGCACGATCTTTTTTCTCTTTCTGAGGATTTTCAGATTTTTGCTTTTGATTATTCGGAGCTGATTCTTTTTTGTCTTTATGATCTGTGGATGTTCTACTTTTTTCTTTCGAGAGATCTTTTGCTGATGATTTTCCAGCTTCATTGTTCTTAGAACTATCTTGTTTGACACCTTTATTGTTAGCAGGTTTTGGTTCATTTTCCAGAGAAGGATTACTGTTTACTTCTTCATCTTTATTCCGAGTGCTAACTTTATCCCGTTGTTTAACTACTTTTACTCCACCATCAGTACGAGTGTTATTATCTTTCCCGGGTTTAGTTTTTCCAACCTGTCTAATACCTCTTTTAGGACGCTCAGTATCAACCGAATCACTTACAGCAGGTTCAGGTTGTGTATTTACTTTTTTCTGTACCACAGGTGGTTTAGCTTGACTTATCTTTGCCTGTTTATCAGCTTCCGATTTAGAGGGGTCAGATTTTTTTACAACTTTAGGAGGATGCTTCTTACCAGATTTTGGTTTTGAAGGAACTATATGTTTTTTATATGGATTCGGGTTCCCTTCAAGATATTCGAGTTTATTAAATTTACTATCATCTTCATTCTCAACTATTTCATCTTCGATTGAAGAATTACTCGAACTTGGGTTACTATATTTTGCTCTCTCACTAGTACCTGTTAGGTCAATTTTCTGAACCCAACTTTTTTTGACAACAACAACCTTCTTATCCGAAGTTTTTTTCTGATTATCTTGGTTAGCTGTTCTTGATTCATGTTCGGAGAGGTTACCATCCTGCGGATCATTTTCCTGATTAGTTTTCTTTTTAGGTGGTCTTCCTCGTCGAGGTTTTGGTTTTTCATCAGAAATTACTGCAGACTTATCATTTGTATCAACTGATTGAACTTCTAAAGTCTTCTTCGATGGCCTTCCCCTTCTTGGTTTTGGAATATCTGAATTAGTTTTATTTTGATCATCCAATACTGTTTCCTTAGTACCACTATTGTCAATCAGCTGATTATCAATCTTTTTTTTAGGTGGTCTTCCTCGTCGAGGTTTTGGTTTTTCATCCGATTCAGTACTACTCGTTGAACCTGACCTAATATCCTTCGTCTCTGTCTGAGTTTTTTTAGGCGGTCGCCCTCGACGGGGTTTAGTAGTAGTTTCGGGCTTGATATTGCTCTTAGAAGCACTATCAGAGATATCTGATGAGGCTTTCCTCTTTGTATTATCAGATTTCTTAGGCTTATCACTTATTTCAGAAGCTACTGCCTTGGTTTTTTCTTTATCAGTTTTACTTTTTGCCATAATAATATGCAGATATTAGTATCGACTTTGCAGCTTTTCCAACTGTTTGTTGAGAGCTTTAAAGTCTTTGGGCCACTTAGATTCGTAATACACATTTGATCCGGTTATTGGGTCAATAAATTCTAAAGAAGTTGCATGCATTGTTATACGCGAAATAAGAGGCTTCTCTTCTGTATTTTTTTTGATATTATATTTTTTTTTGAATTCAGATAAAAAGAATTCACTTCTATTGCCATATAATGGGTCAACAAGAAGCGGATTACCAATCGAAGCAACATGTACCCTTAGCTGATGATGTCTGCCAGATACAAGACTACATTTTACTAGCGATGCTCTACCATATCTCTCAATAACTTTCATTCTCGTGAGCGAGGGTTTACCCATACCAGAAGGCATACTTCTACCCTTATGCGAAGGATCACTAGTCAGAGGTATATCAATATCGTAATCATCGGTTGGTTCACCATCAAGTACGGCATGGTATATCTTCTCGATTTCCTGCTTCTCAAAAAGTTTACTAAGCGCTTTATGAGTCTCAGCATTTAGAGCAAACAGCATGATACCACTGGTATCTCGATCTAGCCTATGAACAACATAAACTTTATTATAATAGGAATTGAGATAAGCTACAAGATTCTTGTGTGGATCATCAAATCTACCAGGTATTGAGAGTACACCAGCTGGTTTGTCTACCACTATATACTGGCTATTATCATATAATACTCTAAAACTTCCTTTCTGGTCAGGAAGATCTATCGAATTGTTATCTTCCAATTGTTTTAATTCAATTTATTTTCAGCAGAGAGCAATGTATTCTTTAATAGCATTGCTATGGTCATAGGCCCAACTCCACCTGGCACAGGAGTATACGCCAAAACCTTATCTTTAATATTATCCAGATCAGTATCACCTGTCAATCTATAGCCTTTCTTGCGAGAACTATCCTCAACCCTATTCATACCAACATCTATTATCACACATCCCTCTTTGACCATGTCCGATTTGATAGCTTCAGGCACACCCATAGCTGCTATCAATATATCAGCCTGAAGGGTATGCTGTTTAAGATCCAATGTTCCCGTATGACAAACAGTTACAGTAGAATTACCAGGTTTATCTCTTTGAAGTAACATATTTGCTATAGGTTTACCTACAATATTACTACGACCAACAACTACTACGTGCTTTCCTGAAGTTTTGATATCATACCGATGAAGAAGTTCAACTATACCAGCAGGGGTACAAGGCCTAAATCCTGATAGTCCCAGTACAAGCCGCCCCATGTTGACTGGTGAGAAACCATCAACATCTTTATCAGGGTCAATAGCATTAATAACTTTTTGATCATCAATATGTTTAGGAAGAGGCAACTGTACCAAGATACCATCAATATCAGCATCATTATTCCACTGATCGACAATCTCAAGAATATCATTTTCAGAAATGCTCGATGGCTTACGTAGAATCAATGAATGAAAACCAACTTCTAAAGCATTTTTCTCTTTATTACTTACATATACATTTGATGCTGGATCATCTCCAACCAGCAGTACAGCTAATCCAGGTTTTCTGCCAAGATTTTGCGTAACTACTGATGATTGGGATTTAATTTCCTCTCTAATGCGTTTGGATATTGCTTTGCCGTCTAAAACCATTCTAATCAATGATATATTGTATGCCAAAACTAAACAAGTTAAACTGGCTAAAGTTATAGTCAGCCATTAAAGCTACCGGACCTATTCTTTTGTACAGTCCAATAACTAGCTTATGATTATCATCATTAAAACCTATATCAGTATACTGTGGCTCAGTATCTCCAGGATAACCTTCTTCAGGATCGGGCTCATAATCAAAGTACTCTGTTCCGTCGGCTCTTCTACGGACATAAAAAGGTAATAGACCCAATTGTCTTTGTTGCTCAACACCAATGAAATACTTAATGGCAGAATTAATACCCAGCATCTCATATTGATAACCGGCATAAACATCAAACCAGTCACTAATTGAAGTAGATCCGTGTATATTTATATTAAAAATGTCAGCCTCTGCTGTAAAAGTACCATTTGTCTCACCAAATACCTGGTCTAACTTTGAGGACTGATAGGCTGCCTGAATAGCTAGGTCAAAAGTACGCAAAGAGTCAGCATCAAAAAAATATTGACTGATTGAATGCGAAAGCCCAACACCCCAGAAACCAAATTCACCGATACTTTCGCCATAGTCTAACTGAGGGATATATCGGAGTAATAACTCTGTTCCATACAACGAACCTATCTCAAGCTGCGGTACTGCAAAAGTCATAGTATTCATACCACTACCATTTGGCAGAGTGAAATAAGTAGGTACCTGGTTTATACCAGTAAGTAATTGATCAACTAATTCAGTAGGTAATGCATTTTTAATTAAATCCGGGAGAGAGTCAATCCTTCTCTGCAGGTGATGCTGGAGCGAACCCTCTGGTATTAGGATAGCATTAGAAGTTTCTTCTACTCTGGGCCCAAGAAGAGTTGGTGATCTATCAGGAATCATTATTTGCTGGCCCTGCTCTTGCGAATTAAGTCCATCATAGATAACAGTTTTAAGAAGATATAAACCAAGAGCCGCAGTATCAATCCTGGTAACTTCACCATTGATAAGATTATAATCTATATACTGATTCAAAGAATCTAACCGAAATTGCTCAACAGGAAAATTTGGCTGCATCCATTTCCTGTTATCAGGTATTATACCAGTTGAAAAATGCACTCCAATTTTAAAATATGGTTCTTCAACTTTGCGCGGAATAAATGCATTACTAAAAAAACGAGAATTTACTGATGCATTAGTTGCCTCAACAAGTGGTTTAGCCCATAGCGATCCATTGGCTCCGAATAACTCATTGGTGAAGCTTCTAGTGAGATCAATCACATAGTCCTCAGCCCTTGGTACTGATCTATTTTCAACTATCTCATCTTCGGCAAATAAAGTCGAAGTTGCAGCCAACACAAGACAGAACAAAAGTAATTTCAATCAAACACCTTTTCTAAATCCGAGATAGAGCGGAAACGCAATTACAATAATAAGCACAATCATCCAAAATTCCTTTAAGATCTCAAACATAGGCAGGCCCAACACCATAAGAACAAGCTGTACTATAATTGTTGTAATAAGCAATGCTGCAGCTGCAGCAACTGCTTCTTTACCAATACGATTGATACTCAAACGCGACACTTACTAAAAAACTCTTTTTTTGAGATACATGAAAACAGGTATAGATATAAGTAACACGATGATCCAAAAAGCTGCCCATAAGGCAAATTTAAATATAATAACTAAGATTTTAGCTGCCAGCCATGCAATAATTAGTGCTATGAAAACTATAAGTGCTGTTTTAATGATTTTCAAAATAATTCCTCGTTTTGATTATAAATGTTTCTGGTTTCCCCTACAAGTAAACTAGTTGCCGAATCTTCTTGTTGATATTCAAAACCCTCTTCAATTATAATAGACGGATCATTTAATATTTTGTGAATATTTTCAGGACTCTTATTAACATCAATAAAAACTGAATCATCACCAAAAATCTTTCGAATCTTGATTAGCGTTTCAGGATTTTTACCAAAACTAAACTGAAAGTCATAAACTAGTGCTTTTTTATTGTCAAGAAGGTTATCAATATTAATCTTGATATTTGCATCCTTGTTACCAACTTGCTTATTCCCGAGGTCATATAATTGATCCATCAATTCTATAATTCTGTGAATACCAATCTTACCATCAACCCATATATCATAACCGCGAGCCAATTCCCATACTATCATTTCTATAGGGTAAGCTTTATCAACTATTATCTTCAATTCCTCTGACTCATTATCAACCCGCCCTATAATAGTTATAATACTATTTTCATTTAGGCAATTCTTTGAAAATTCATAAGCATCGCTCCAGACAGTAGCGTCAAACATACCACTGAAATCCTCCATCCTTAGAAAAGCAAATTCCCTTTTGTTTTTGCTCATCTTGACCTCTTTTGAATGTACCATACCGCAAATCAAGACTCTGTTACGATCACTTCCTCTCCTAAATCCTTTTCTGCTTTCTAGCTCCTCAGTTTTCCAACTAAAATCTATTGGATTAGATGCAGAATTAAGCATTACTCTCTTTCGATCAACCACTATTGAACTATTCAATGATATAATTAAGTTCTCATATTTACTTAGTAAATGTCCAGTGACAAAATATCCAAGACATTCCTTTTCTTTGAGCAACCTTACTTTATCTGTCCAAGGTGTCATATTTGCCAGTTTCGGAGAAGAAATTATAATCGAAGAGGTGCCTCCGAAGAGAGAATCTTCAGATTGAGATGCCTGAAACGCCTTCGAGTATTCAATTGCTTCTTCTATCGAAACCATTAATGAAGAACGACTATCCTTACCCATTATATTATCAAATGCACCCGCACTGATGAGTGATTCTAAGGCACGCTTGTTAACAATGTGTGGATCGATCCTTTTCATAAAATCAAGAAAATCAATAAACTTGCCCTCTTTCCTTACTTCGATAATTGATTCTACAACTGCATGACCAACATTCTTGATTGCATTGAGACCAAAATAGATAGTTTCGCCTTTAGCTGTAAATTTCACATTCGAGTTATTTACATCAGGCGGTAGGAGTTTTACACCAAACTCGCTAGCCTCATCTTTCAGAGCGACCAGCTTCTGATGATCATTCAGTTCTGCTGTCATATTTGCAGCAAAAAACTCAGCCGGGTAATTAGCTTTTAACCAGGCAGTTTGATATGCTACAATAGAGTAAGCTACCGCATGCGACTTATTGAAACCGTAATTTGCAAATTTGAAAATGAGATCCCATATTTCTTCTGATTGCTGCTCAGTCAGACCATTTTCTTTACAACCAGCTAAAAACCGTGGTTTCTGTTTTTCCATTTTAGGAATATCTTTTTTCCCCATGGCGCGACGCAGAAGGTCCGCTTCGGCCAGACTAAAGCCAGCAACATCCTGGGTTAGTCTCATCACTTGCTCTTGATAGACAATTATACCGTAAGTATAGGATAATGACTGGGTCATCTTATCGCTAATGAGCTCAATCGGTTGTCTGCCAAATTTCCTATCAATGAACAAGGGAATATTTTCCATAGGTCCTGGTCGGAAAAGTGCATTCATGGCGGCAATTTCTTCTATGTTAGAAGGCTTGAGCTGCTTTAAATACTGTCTCATACCTCCAGACTCAAACTGAAAAACCGCATGAGTCTTCCCCTCGCCAAAGATATTGAAGGTTTTCTCATCTTCGAAATCAATTGTATCTATATCAATCTCGATACTATGGTTGTCTTTTACTTGGTCAAGTATATCATTAATAATCGACAGGGTCTTGAGTCCCAAGAAATCCATTTTTAACAGACCAGCCTGCTCCAGATAATTCATAGAATACTGGGTTGCTGTTTTGATAGCGCTGAAGTCCTTAGTAGAACTTGGTTTAAAAATCGGGCAAAATTGGGTTAGGTCAGAAGGACCAATGATTACACCTGCGGCATGAAGACCTGTACCCCGAACTTTGTCTTCCAATTGTAAAGAGTATTTAAATAATGAGTCAAGATCACACTGGGCATATACAGGATGTTGTCTGATTTTGTCAATTTGCCTTTTAAATGCTTCAAGCTCCAGAGTTTGTTTAAGTTTAGTTACTTTGCCAAATACTACAGGTATAAGAGGAGTAAGCTGGTTAATAACTGCCAGAGGTATACCAAGAACACGACCAACGTCTTTAAGTACCGCTTTTGAAGTCATTTTGTTATATGTTACAATCATCGAGACAGCTTCTTCACCATACTTATCCCTTACATAAGCTATGACTTCTTCTCTTCTGGTATCATCAAAATCAATATCCACGTCCGGCATTGTCACCCTACTAGGATTTAGAAATCGCTCAAAAAGAAGGTCATACTTCAATGGATCCACATTAGTAATTCCAGTACAGTATGCTACTAATGATCCAGCTGCAGATCCCCTACCGGGCCCTACACTTATGCCCATCTCTCTTGCCTTAGAGATAAAATCAGCCACTATTAAGAAGTAACCCGGAAAACCCATGTTTCTGATTACATCCAATTCAAACTTGATTCTCTTTCTATGTTCATTCGTTATCTCATCTCCATACCTTTGTTTGAGACCAACTTCGGTGATTTCAGTAAGGTATTCATCAAGTGTAGAAGCTGCAGATGTTTCGGGTATAGGGAATTTTGGCATATGGTTCGTTTCGAGATCCAGCTCAACATTGCATTTTTCAGCTATTTCCAGAGTATTAGATAATGCCTCCGGATAGTCTCTAAACAAATCATGCATTTCCTCTTCTGTTTTAAAATAAAACTCAGGTACCTTGTATCTTAGTTTTGTAACATCAATATCACCGATATTCTGGGTATTAACATTCTGTATCATTAGCAGAATATTGTGAGCTACTGCATGGTCTTTTGTATCATAATGGATATCATTTGTGCAAATCATTTTAATATCTAGCTCATTAGCTAGCTTCGGCACAAATTCTAGGACAGATTTGTCATCAGGAAGTCCATGATCTTGTATCTCAAGATAAAAATCATCACCAAATAGATTTTTATAAAAAAGTGCTGACTCGCGAGCAGATTCTAAGTCGCTATTAACCAAATGATTACCAACTACTCCTCCCAAACATGCAGAAGTGCAAATAATTCCATCACTATAGTCTTTCAGGAGCTCCCTATCTATCCTGGGTTTTTGATAAAACCCTTCCATATAAGCTATAGACACAAGCTTACATAAATTCTGATACCCCTTTAGATTTTTGGCTAAGAGAACAACGTGAAAGTAATTTTTAGTCTTGTTTTTAAGTGCAGTCTTGTCATGCATACTCCCACTTGCCATATAAGCTTCAACACCTAAAATAGGCTTGATCCCCTGGTTTTTGGCTTCATTATAGAACTCCATAATACCAAACATATTACCATGGTCAGTAAGGGCTATTGCTGGCATTCCTTCCCTCTTAGCCGCTGAAACAAGAGATTTGGGTGTACAAATAGCGTCAAGAAGTGAATAATGGGTATGATTGTGAAGATGTACGTATCCGCTCATATAAGGTATTTATATTAGAACAGTGCAAACAGTGATATTTCCAAATCACCGTTAGTATTAATGAAATCAAGGAGTTATTTAATATATAAGATTTAGAAGTTAATTTAGCTAATAGTTATAAACACATTTCAGACTATCTTGAAAAGTAAGAAAATTGCCTTAGTTACAGACTTTGGTCCTGGGTCTCATTATGTAGGACAAATGAAATCACTTATTGAAAGCTCAGAGCTGTCATATTTTGATTTGACTCACGATATTGAACCCACAAATATCCGCCAAGCTTCGCAAATAATTTATGATTCCCAAAAGTATTTGCCTGAAGATTGTGTATGCATTTGTATTGTTGATCCTGGAGTTGGTTCTGAAAACAACTTTCTTGTAATCGAATCTGATAGTGGAATTTTTATAGGTCCTAAAAATGGTATATTTACTCATCTGGCTTTGGCCAATGATTTACTTAAGATATGGGCATTTGATCGAGAAAAAACTATCGGATCTTTTAGTGACATAGGATATCATACATTTCATGGCCGAGATCTTTTTATTCCTTTTGCCATCCGAATGATAAAAAACAGTATAGCAATATCTGATTATGGCGGCGATTTAGTTGGCCATCATGATATCATTTCCAAAGATTTTTTACCAGCTGGTAATGCTCCCAAAATTATAGGTGAAATGGTATACAGAGATTCTTTTGGAAATATTATATCTAATATTCAGTTGGATTCAGGTCAGAGATTTCGTGCTACACTAAGAGACCGCTACATAATTGAATCAGCTGATACTTATGGTCTGGTAAGTGAAATGACACCTGTAGCTTATATAGGATCAGATGGTTTCTTGCAAATTGCCATCAATCGTGGAAATGCAGCCAAAGAGTTTGGTATGAGAAACGGTCAGAAAATTATTTGCGAACTTTTAGATTGATAATTGCCAGTTATCTTTTGGATTGCACTTCTTATCATATAATGGATGTCTAAAAAGATGCGCAACATACATTTGATCATTCCAGGCTGAATAGATAATCCTTTTGTGGCGCAATCCATTAATCGGAGCTATTTTTATGTCCTCATGATCATTATTAAACTCCTTAATGGCTAGAAGCTCGCCAACAAACTCATTATGGAGTTCCCAATCGTCACCTATTGTATCATCAAGATAACAAAAAACCCGAGGTAAAAATAGATCATAACTATTACTAAATATTCTAAGACAGTCCTTTGCTGATGAATAATAATCAGTATCAATCGATATAAAACCTATTGGAGGAGGATTATGTTGATCAACAAATCCGTCTATAGTATCAGCCACATTTCCAATTACTAGCTCAGCCTTTTCCAGCCTACTAGCTAATTCTTGGAAATCCATCTTAAAAAAGCCCTTTTCCCAAATATAAGGTAGATCTCGATAATCTGTTGCAGTTGGCATTCCTTCACCAGTATCAAAACCATAAACTTTTATCTGGACTCCTATCAACTTCTCAATTTGAGCAGCATATTCTTCCAGGAGAAGAAGACTCTTACCACCTGCTACTCCAAATTCAATCGCCGAAATTGCTTTGATGTCAAGTAACTTAGCCTGCATAGCTGCTTGATAAAGTGCATATGCATATTCACTTCTAGGGATAGCATCAACCTCAGCCCTACTAAGAAAATCCCCAATTTTGAATTTCCTAATCAGCCCTCTGACAGGCTTATGAAGTTGAGAAAATTTGACTAGAGTCTTGATCATTGATTTAGTTCTTTTATAATATTGAGCCTAACCATTTTTCAGCTTTGCTCTTGTCCCAGCGCTTTCTTTCAATATAACTGTTCATCTGATCTTCACCAATTTTATCTATAGCAAAATATCTGATATCCGGATGCGCGAAATACAGCCCTGAAACTGATGCAGCTGGTGTCATCATGAAATTTTCCGTCAGTCTGATGTCTAATTCTTCGGCCTCAAGAATGGCAAAAAGCTTCTTCTTTTCTGTATGGTCAGGCAATGAGGGGTAACCATGAGCAGGTCTAATACCAGTATATTGTTCTCTGATCATCTCATTTATTGTTAAGTTCTCATTCTCTGAATAACCCCAAAACTCTTTTCTAACTTTTTCATGAAGGTATTCAGCACCAGCTTCGGCAAGTCTATCAGCTAAGACCTTGAGCATTATAGAATTATAATCATCATGGGCTTCTTTATATTTCTCGGCAAGTTCATCAGCTCCTATGCCACCGGTAACAGCAAATCCTCCGATAAAGTCAAGAATTTCTTCATGCTGGGGCGCAATGAAATCTGCTAGTGAATAATTCGGAGAGCCTGCTTTAGTTTTAGCTACCTGCTGTCTAAGTGTATTAAATACAGTAAGTATCTGCCCATCTGTATCATAAACTGCAATGTCATCATCTATTGAATTTGCTGGAAAAATACCAACTACACCATTACATTTGAAAAGTCTATCATTTTCAATTTTATCAAGCCAATGATTAGCTTCACTATAAAGCTTACGTGCCTCTTCACCCATATGAGGATCATCTAGAATAGCAGGGAAACGTCCTTTTAGCTCCCAGGTAACAAAGAACTGTGACCAATCAATATACTCTCTCAATAAACCAATATTAATTGATTCGATCTTGGTCAGACCTAGTTTATTTGGTACATATTGCTTTGCTGTATTCCTTTCCCACTGGTATTTATTCTTTCTAGCTTCCTCAATTGATAATAATTTTTTACTTTTTTGGCTATGTTTGGCGCGCATGCTTTCATATTCTTGAGCTATTGTTTCGCCATAACGATCTCTTTCCTCAGGATTAATAAGAAACTGCGCCACTGGCACTGATTTACTAGCATCCAATACGTGAATGACTTCCTTGTTATAGGCTGGAGCTATTTTAACAGCTGTATGTATTTTAGATGTTGTGGCACCACCTATTAATAATGGCACATCTAAGCCAGACTTATCTAATTCCGATGCAACGTTGACCATTTCATCCAAAGATGGCGTTATCAAACCAGATAGTCCAATAATATCAACTTCTAGCTCTTTTGCTTTTTGGATTATTGTTGAAGAATCAACCATGACCCCCAGATCAATTATCTCAAAATTATTACAGCTCAGTACTACTCCAACTATATTCTTACCAATATCATGTACATCGCCTTTTACAGTTGCAAGTAATATCTTACCAACAGAACTAGATTTACCGCTAGCTCGTTTTGATTCCTCAATAAAGGGTATAAGATGGGCTACAGACTTTTTCATTACTCTAGCAGATTTCACCACTTGCGGTAAAAACATTTTACCGCTACCGAAAAGTTCACCTACCACATTCATACCATCCATCAACGGTCCTTCGATAACAGATAATGGATCGTCAAAAAGCTGTCTGGCTTCTTCAGTATCTTCGATGATATAAGTATCAATACCTTTTACTAAACTATGGGTCAGTTTTTCACTGGTAGCCAGAGTTCTCCATTCCTCAACTTTTTCTTCTTTGATATCATTGCTAGAGTTTCTTGAAGCGTATTCAAGAAGCTTTTCTGAAGAATCCTCACCATGGCAGAATATGACATCTTCTAAAAGCTCTACCAATTCAGGTTCAATATCGCTATAGATGCCAATCTGTCCTGCATTTACTATTCCCATATCCAGGCCTGCCTTTACTGCATGATATAAAAATACAGTATGCATTGCTTCACGAATATGATTATTCCCTCTAAATGAGAATGAAATATTACTGATCCCACCAGAAACTCTGGCTCCTTTTAAGTTGGATTTAATCCATTCAGTTGCTTCAAGAAAGTTTAAAGCATATCTATCATGTTCCCTAATACCAGTTGCTATCGTCAAAATATTTGGATCAAATATAATATCATTTGGATCAAATCTGATTTGTTCCGTCAGAATCCGATAAGCTCTCTGACATATTTCGATCTTCCTATCAGTTGTATCAGCTTGTCCATTCTCATCAAATGCCATAATAACAACAGCTGCACCAAACGATTTAACTATCTCCGCTTGTTTGATGAATTCTTCTTCTCCCTCTTTTAATGAGATTGAATTAACAATGCACTTTCCTTGAACATTCTTAAGCCCTTCCTTAATTATTTCAAAACGGGATGAATCAATCATGAAAGGTATTTTTGCAATATCAGGCTCTGTAGAGATTATACGTAGGAATCGATTCATCGCATCTATTCCATCAAGCATACCGTCATCCATATTTATATCGATGATCTGAGCACCATTTTCAACCTGCTGCACAGCTATTCTTGTAGCTTCCTCAAAAGCACCATCCATAATTAGTCTTTTGAACTTAGCCGAACCAGCAACATTTGTCCTCTCTCCAATATTTACAAAATTTAGATTGTCTCTCATAAATAGAGGTTCCAGGCCTGAATATGCCGAATAACCAATAGGTTGATTGGGTATTCTCACATCACAACTATTAACGCGATCGGCAATTGCCTTAATATGATCGGGGGTAGTACCACAACAGCCTCCGACAATATTGACCATTCCTTCGTCAGCGTATTCCCCTATTATATTAGCCATATAGCTGGCAGACTCATCGTAGCCACCAAATTCGTTTGGCAACCCAGCATTTGGATAGAGACTGACATTATGCCAAGCAATATCTGATAGGTTCTTGATGAAATTCCGCATCTGAGCTGATCCTAATGCACAGTTGATTCCAACAGAGAGTAGGTTAGGACAATGTTTTACTGAAAGATAAAAAGCTTCGATGGTCTGTCCGGAAAGAGTTCTTCCACTCATATCAGTAATTGTTCCTGAAATCATAACAGGAATTTGGATTCCAGAGCCATCCATTGCTCGGGATACAGCACGTATTGCAGCTTTAGCGTTAAGGGTATCGAATACAGTCTCGATGAGTAATATATCAACCCCTCCCTTAATAAGAGAGATAGCCTGCTCATGATAAGCCTCTTCTAACTGATCAAATGTTATCAGACGTTTAGATGGATCATTGATATCCGGAGAAAGTGAAGCTGAACGAGTAGTTGGTCCTAAAGAGCCAGCAACATACCTCTGCAAACCATCTTGAGAAAAATCAGCAGCAGCCTTTTTCGCAAGCTGTGCTGACACAAAGTTCAACTCAGATACTAGATCCTCTACTCCAAAGTCAGCCATAGATATAGCATTAGCCGAGAAAGTATTTGTTTCTATAATATCAGCCCCGGCTTCGAGATATTTTCTATGTATAGCCTCAATAATATCAGGCTGACTAAGACTTAGGAGCTCATTATTATTTTTCTGATTTATCTCTAGATGAGTAAACCTACTACCTCTATAGTCTTCTTCCTGGAGTTCATAGGGTTGAATCATTGTTCCCATCCCCCCATCCATTATCAAGATTTTTTTCTTTAGTGCTTCTGCTATTGTCAATGTATTTCTTTCGTATTATTGTGATATAACAAAAATAGCTTTTTCGGGTGGCTTCTGGTTAAACTATTTATTGTTTGTAGTTGTCAGGAGTATATATACAATTCATAAAGAGGGGATTATGAGTCTGAAACAAGTAGGCGGTTATTATTTTTCTATTGGGTTGCTTTTAGCTGGTGGATTATTTCTCACAAGTTTTTTAATAGTTGATGCTCCGCATCCTAGAGATTCGTCAGTCAAAGTCGATACCCAGCAATCTCTTGAGAATTCTTCGAGGCAAGTAGTGTCTGCTATTGCTGCTCCCAATAACCCAAGTCTTCAATCAATCATCAAAGAAACATATGAGGATATTGATGAAACCTTTTTATCACATAATGAAATAATTTTTGCTCCGGTTATTACAAAATTAAATGAGGCTGATGTAGACTCGTCCTTTATAGCCCAGATAATTAATCATCCGGAGACTAAGTTCAACGATAAATTTGTTAAAATCAATGTGACAGGCTATTTAAAGAAACCTGATTACTCATCTCACTATAATAAAAGTTCTGTCCAAAAATCTAAGACTTTTCTAAATAATAATATTGATATACTAAAGGCTGCTGAGAAGAAATATGGTGTCCCGGCAGAAGCAATAACATCAATATTATGGGTTGAGACTCGCCATGGTGGTTATACAGGTAAAAACCAGCTACCCTCGGTTTTTTTGTCAACAGCACTAGCCAGTGAGAATGAATATATTAAAATGAATCTTGATGTACTTGAGAAAGAACATGTGAAAGGTACAGGCGAATACAACAAGCTAAAGAAAAAAATACTATCACGTGCTAAGAAAAAATCTCAGTGGGCTATTGAGCAGCTTGTAGCAATGTCAAAAATCAATGAAAAACTACCAGTACCCGTAACTGAAATTAAAGGATCATGGGCTGGTGCATTTGGTTGGTCACAATTTCTACCTTCATCCTATGAGTCTTGGGCTGTTGATGGTAATGGAGATGGCATTGTAGACCTTTTTGACAAGGAAGATGCCATCTTCTCTGTAGCTAATTACTTAAAAAAACATGGTTGGGGCAAATCCAAAAAGGCACAGCGCAAAGCAGTATATGGCTATAACCATTCCAACGATTATGTGGATGCTGTTTTAAAACTTGCTGGGAAGATTAAACTATAAAGGGGTTAACTTCAATCACCTTCTTCTAACCAGCTTTGCCAATAATCCTTATCCTCACATTTGCGAGCCCATTGTGTTGGTTTAAGCTGTGCAAAGGTATCAATCATTACCGCATACTCATCTGTGAACTTTGCTCCTATTGAGGCTTCTGTTTTACCTGGCTGAGGACCATGTGGTATACCAATCGGATGAAGGGTAATTGACCCTAGCTCAACTCCTTTTCGACTCATGAAATCACCTTCTACATAGTATAGTACCTCAGCAGAATCTACATTAGTATGATAATATGGAGCCGGTACAGCTTCAGGGTGCCAATCAAACGGACGTGGATTAAAATTACAGATAACAAAAGTATCGGTAGTAAATGCTAAGTGCACTGGCGGTGGTAGATGGATACGACCTGTTTTCGGATTAAACTCCCTCATATTAAGAACATAAGGATACAGAAAACCATCCCAACCTACTACATCAAAGGGGTGGTGCGGTACAGTATATTCAAAAAAGCGATTAGCAGCTTTGTGTATAACCCTGAATTCACCTTTTATATCTTGAGGGTTTAGTGATTCAGGACCCCTAAAATCACGTTCTTCATACGGAGCATGCTCTTCCAATTGTCCATATTCATTACGATAGTGTTTAGGAATTTCATAAGAGGTTGTACTTTCAACTATCAATAGCTTGACATCACTATAGTCATCAAACTCAAGTGTATAGACTGTATTCTGAGGAATAATGATCTGATCATATTCTTTGAGCTTTATATCACCATAATCCGAACGTAAAATACCAGAGCCTCTGTGAATAAAAATATATTCATGAGCATATGCATTTTTATAGAAGAAGTCTGCATGTTGTTTTGGTTTAGCCGTATAGACTGTACAGTCAGAATTTTCTAAAACTGCTGTTCTTGCAGTTAGGTGATTACCTGCTCTATCGATTTTTTCAGTAAAGAAATGCACATGCTTCATGGGTGCTTCACTCCAAGAAACATCTTCCAATGATTCAATCTCTTCTATTGCTTTAGCTTTAGTGGGAGCATGAATATGATACTTATTGGAATAGATACTTGAAAAACCTTTACTAGAAACTAATTCTTCTTTGTAAAGTGTACCATCGGGTTTATAAAACGTTGTGTGTTTTTTATTTGGTACCTGACCGAGCCTAATATAGTGTGGCATGTGCTTTCTTTGTTGAATTTACATATTCTCTCGGAATTTAATAAACTGCTTCCGAAAGGGCAAAAAACTGGAATACTGTTAAGATGGGTTTCCTAAAAATTGATCATTGTTTTGCTGCTTTCATTTTCTCAGCATCAGCCAGAAAAATCTCAAGTCCTTTGTCAGTAAGTGGATGTTTGAGTGATTGTATCAGTACTTTGTATGGAACAGTAGCTATATCGCATCCGGCTTTTGCAGCTTCAGTCAAATGTATAGGATTACGAATTGAGGCCGCAATAATCTCACTACGATATCCATTCATATCCCATATTTCACACACATCGTTGAGAGTCTCTATGCTATTAAGTGCAATGTCATCCAAACGACCCATGAAGACCGATACATAGGTTGCACCTGCCTGCTCGGCAGCTATAGCCTGAGTTGGAGAGAATATGAGTGTTACATTAGTAGGAATATCTCTTTTTGAAAGATTGGATACTGCTTTCAGACCCTCTTCAATCATAGGTATTTTTATAGTTGCTTCCGGGAACCACTCAAGAATTTCATCAGCTTCGCGAAGCATATCATCTGCTTTAGTTGATACTACTTCTACCGAGAGATGCCCACCAACCTGCTTATATATATCTTTGATACGTTGCTTGATGTCAATGTTAGGATCCTCTTTGGCAAGCAGAGAAGGATTGGTAGTTACACCAGAGATTATACCAAGACCTGCGGCATGTTCAATGTGATTGATATCAGCGGTATCTACGTAGAGCTGCATTTTAACCTTTATAATATTTTGATTTTAATAGCTGTACAAAGATAATAAAGCCGACGTTGATTCTCCGGAACAATTAAGTGTCTTAATTAACTGTGTTTATAGATTTATGGATTATCCATTCCTTTGATGACTCTAAACTCAACTCTTCGATTCATTTTGTTATCTTCTTCGGAGTTACCTCTTCTAAGTGGATTACTCTCACCGTACCCTTTACTTGAAAGAGAGTTTCTGGGGATTCCAGCTTCGACCAAGAAATCATAGACTGCTTCAGCCCGCTTAGTTGATAGAATAAGGTTGTTTCTTGAAGTACCAATATTATCAGTATGGCCCTCAATCCTGATACGAATATTCCTGTTCTTTAAGTAACGAGCCAGTTGTATCAGCTCAGTTTTTGATTCAGGTAAGAGTTCCCATTTACCAAACTCAAAGAAAATATTATTGAGTCTTATGGCATAGTCTTCTTTTATCGGAGCTAACGACAGATTACGAATCACAGAATCAAAACTGGCAATAGTTGTTAGATCTATATTCTCCTGAATCCCATAGTATTTTTCAGACCTGGCCGAAAAAGAATAACGTTTTCCGGCTGGCAAGCTAATTGAATATTCTCCAGTCTGGAAATTGGAGTATGCTGTACCAAGCATCTCGCCCGAATAAATATCTTCATAGATTATTTCAGCTTCAACCGGCTTACCTGTCTCTTGGTCAGTAACATAACCACTTACTAGCATTATTGGAGCAGGCCTGAACTCACTTGGAAGTTTGACTTTAAAAATATCCTCCTGGCCATATCCATAAACACTCGAAACAAAATAAGCGTATTCTCCGGAAGCAGGTATTGAAATATTACCCTCAAATTTATTAGTGTTAATCTTCGGACCTAAATTCAATGGTTCTGACCATTGATCCCATCCATCGCCTATTCTTCTGGACAGATATATGTCTGTTTCGCCAAATCCCGGATACCCACTTGAGCAGAAATAAAGCGATCGGCCATCAGGAGCTAAGAAAGGGTAAGCCTCATGTTCGGCAGTATTGAGTTGCGGACCAAGATTGATTGGTTTTGAAAAAAGTGTATCATTGATTCTTGAGGCAACATAAATATCATTTTTGCCATAAGAGTCAATTCTATCTACAGCTAAAAGCAGGTACATACCATCAGCTGTCATGAAATATTCATTGTAATCACCTGTATGTCCTATCCCCTCTATTCGAATATTTTTAGGTGACGACCAGTTGCCTTGTTTTCTTCTACTAACCGAAATGCCTTTTGCTGATATTGAGTCATGGTAATATGATGTACCCAGAATCAAAGTATTTCCATCGGGCATAGCTGTAGTTACAAAGTTTGAATAACCGTTGTTAAGGGGTTTACCAATATTTTGTGCTGGCATAAATTCGCCATTGGCACCTTTCCTTGATACATAGATATCTGTTAAGTAGTATGAGCCATAATTATTAGTATCTCCTGTTCTGCAGAAATAGAGCGTATTATTATCAGCTGATATGACCGGAAATCGATCAGATGCTGTGGTATTGATATTAGCTCCAAGATTTTGAGGTTCTTCAAGGAACTTACCTTTAGCCTCTTCTATCTGAGTAAGGTAAAGCATTTTGTCTTCTGATAAACCTATGGCATCAATAGAATTATAACCGGGGACACTCTCGGTCGATAAGAGTAGCCGTGCATAGCGCACACCTTTTATTGTATCTTGAAAGTACTTATTATAAATTCGAGTGGGCTTTTCACATACTTCAGGTGTTTCTTGTATTGTTGTTATTGTATTAAAATTATCATCAAGTAGTTCGATTGAGATAATGGAACCCGGGTTATAGGATTCAGCAACAAAAATCTGTAAGGCATTTACGATTTTCGGAAAACGAACTCTAATATGCTGGTAACCTTCATTTTGTAAAGATGGTTTCCAGGCAGTAGCTAAATCGCCACCTTGTGGCAAAGAATTAGGTTTTCCTAAAATCTCTTTTTCAGAAGAAAGGGTTGGTGAAAATCTTGAAGAATAATCTAATACTGAATCTGCCCAAAACACTTGGGCAAGCATGTATTGCGGCAGACTAAAAGCAATAAAAAGTATTAGTGCTTTTAGATGATTCACAATTATATTTTTTGTCTTTTTATCTTTAGAGATCATATACTGCAGTGATACTACTTTATAACGGCTAAGTCATTAGAATTGTTTAGTATAAAGCTGATATTAGCAATCTACGAGCCAAAAGAAAAACTTAAATCAACTGAAGGTAGCAGGTAAATATTTTCCACTTAGGTAACACTTATCATTAATATTTCATGATTAGATATAATAATGTAGACCGGGCCTTTCTTTCAGGATATAGTAATCTATGGGTTATTAAATGATTTCTCGAGAATCATTTTAGAATCATTTTCGGTAGATGATATTAATATAGCTTTATCTTATTTGGACTAAGCAGATTATTACTAGACTTTGTCAATTCAATAGCTTACTTTTGAATTGAAGGTTGATACTTTTTTATAACCAATAAGTGGATAATATGAACTCGTTTGAGAAAATAACCAAAAGAAATTTGAATTTGGGTTCGTGTCTATGTGTAGGCTTGGATTCAGCTTTGGATAAACTACCTGCTAATTTTAGTAACAATATCGATTCTCTGTTTGAATTTAACAGAACAATAATAGAGATAACCAAAGATTTGGCATCGGCTTATAAGATAAACTTTGCATTTTATGAGCGATATGGAGTAAAGGGTATGAAAATACTTGAAAGAACGATAGCTCTTATACCTGAAGAGGTTCATATAATCGCTGATGCAAAACGTGGTGATATTGGTAATACTTCCAAAGCCTATGCTGATAGTGCATTTGCTGAGTTCAGATGTGATTCTATAACAGTTAGCCCGTATATGGGTAAGGATTCAGTTGAACCTTTTCTGGAATATTCTGATAAAATGGTTTTTGTATTGGCTCTTACTTCTAACCCCGGATCAAGTGATTTTCAGAGACTTATCTCAGAGGGTAAGCCTATTTATAGATATGTTATTGAAAAGTGTTGCGAGTGGGCTGGTCCCGAGCAAATAGGTTTTGTTGTTGGTGCTACTCATCCGCGTGAGCTTGCTGATATTAGAAGTTATATTGCTGACAGATGTCTACTAGTACCTGGAGTTGGGAAGCAGGGGGGCAGCCCCGATGCTATTATTGAAGCCAATAATGGGGGGCCGATGCTGGTTAATAGTAGCCGTGCTATTATATATGCTGGAAATGGTCCTGATTGGGAAGAAGTAGTACGCAATGCGGCTATTGATTCAGTCAAATCCCTTGCTATTTAGAGGGGTTTAAGAATGGATGAACTTAATTTGCAACAAAGGCTGAGACAGTTTTTGTCTGATCCGTCTTTACGCTTTGAAACAGTTGCTGGCAAGCATATTCAGGTACTTTCAATCGGTGAGCATAATAGGTATGAAGGGCCTGATTTCAAGGACTCGGCTATACTTATTGATGGGAATATCTCTGTCGGAGATATTGAGTTTCATAAGAATGAGAGCGACTGGATAGCACATTCTCACGAGAATAATCCTTTATATAGAAATGTTATACTACATATAGTATGTACTTTGTCTGAAATAAGGAAAACCTCCCTTGAAACATTACTAATCTCAGAAAAAAGTCTTCTGGAATCCAAAATTGAATCTCGCTCTTCGCCTACTCCTAGTGGTATGGAAGATTTGCAACATTTTGCACTTGTAAGATTACTCAGGAAGGCCGCAGAAGCAAAGTCAGTTATAGCTAAAGAAGGTATTGAGCAGGCTCTACTTCTTCAACTTCGTTCATTTATAGACAGATATAGTAGTCTCAGAAGAAGACCTGTATATAATAGTAATCAATTAGAAGCTCTACCTCAGGCCATTAAAGGATCCAAAGTATGGAATTTCATTACTGATATGAAAGAGGGAAACAGAATTGATATTGTTAATGAACTGCAAAGACTGATCAGTCAGTCACTGGCTGGTGAAGGTGATCATTTAAGGCGTGAGATGGTGCTAAACTGTGTTTTGCCAATAGCTGTATGCGTTGCAGCTAACCAAGCTCGTATGGATATTTTTGTCTGGTTTTGGTCAGCAAAGGCACTACATACATATGGAGTTCTTACAAAGAAATATCCTGGTTATAGCCAGGAATTCCTCTGGCAGCAGCAGGGTCTGCTAGAGTATATGAGGCTTTATGGTAGCAAAAAAAATATCGTCTCGGAAACGATACGTAATTATGGATTTGCTGAGATACTGGATTTCTATAAGTTTGGCTCTACAGACTTTGGTGAAAGCCAGGAGGATAGCTGGGAGCTTGAGGAGTAAGGGTCTGACTTGTATATTTGTATAACAACTGGTGCCTCATAAAACGCGGAGAATCACAGAGAGGTTGTCTGTGACCAAAATTTATGTACTATACTCAGTACAATCGGATCGTTAAAGACAAATCATAAGCAAATCATTCATTTAAGGCTTGACAAAAATGTTATTTGAGATGGTAAATGGGAATCAATATTATCAGAATAAAGATTAGTTGGATGAATCACACTAGAGTTATTTTTCAACTTATAGCAACCATACTCCTAAGCTTTGGTAATCTCCTAGCTACTGACAGCAATATTACTGATGAGAATGAGGAGCAATTCTTGATTGGTCGCCAACCTCTTTTGATTTATGGTATACATGCAGGAATAGCTATTTCCAATGAAATTGAACTATCTGAGAGCCCAATAGATAGGATTAACACTGATTATAGAACCAGTTATAACATTGGGTTTACTGTTGAATATAATCGCAATATTATCAATCTACCTTTAAGATTTGAAACAGGTATATTTTACATTCAAAAAGGTACACACGTTGGGGATGTTTCTCATGTTCTAATTGGAGATGGATTAATACAAAGCCTAACAAACTTGCGTACTATTTACCACTATCTACAAATCCCCGCTAATTTTATGTATAACGTATGGTACGGGGATACAGATATAAATCTGATAGGAGGTGGCTTTATATCACCGCTAATCTCTACTGAATACGTTTCCGATCAACAACAAGGTGATATTAATCTTGACGTAGTGAATCCTATTGATTTTGGTATTAGCATTGGAGCAAATTACTCCTTCACGTTCGATCATGGCAAAGATAAAATTGGCCTATCGTACAGCTATCAACTAGGTTTTTTAAGCCCTTTCGACGATGATTATGCAAATTCTAGTCATGTCGTAAACGTATTTTATAAGTTTGATTTATGAAAGCCTGAAATAAGGAGATCCTATATTCTAATACTAGGGTTTATACCCTACCCTATCCCCTGTATCAATATTTAGACGATACCTATTCATTATTTAATAACAAAGCCCTTAGAGGAAACAATGAAGAAACTATTTATCGTGATTGCTGCACTTCTATCTTATTCCCATATACCTATACTTTCTAATGATAATCAAGTATTAAAGCTTATTACAATTGACTTTCAAAATAAAACGATTACAAAAGACATTGAGAATATTTCTGAAGGTGAGTATTTCCAAGTAGTCATAAATAATATCAACTTGAATAATTATCATGTAATTGTTACCAATACTGATACGACAATTAAAACTAATCCAAAGTTCCCTTCAAATAGTATTATTAATATGATAGCCCCAATAGTGGCTCCACTAATGCCAAATTATAAATTGATTAGTGATAGAAATACTCAACCAGAAGAGACTGAAGAAGTTAATGAGAAACTTGAGACACTCGATAATCAGTATAATGATATTGTTGAGACCCATAATTATTTATATAAAGCAATCTCAGTGGAGGTTTATAATGCCCAGAATGGATACATTTATCCAACAGACCTATCCCAATCTTTTCTTTTGCAATTCCAAAACAAAATTATAGAGATAGCGAACAAATATTCTGACCTAATTAACTCATACAATTTATTGAAAAGTCAATATACCATTACAAATGAGATTTTACTGAATTCGATTAATGGAAGAATACTAGCAATCTCAAGAAATAAAGTTATGTTAGGATCAACAGCATTAAATACTACTATTAAGAATTTACAGACTATGATGACAAATGTACCAATGGAATATAAGTCATTACCTATGAGATTTAATGGCAACCAAGGTACCGTAACAATACAAGTAATACCTAGAGACTCAAACTCACTAGCTCAATCTTATACTACCCAAATAGACTTCCCGGATAAGTCTATATTCTCATTTAATGTTGGTGCTATGACATATTTCTCACCACTTAAGAATGATAGCTATTCTATCAACAAGAGATATGAAGATTTACCAGATGGTACCAGATATGAGTTTTATACTGCAGAGAATGAAGGAAGTAATAGATATGAGAATGGAGTAGCTTTAACGGCCAATTTGGGAATTACTTTAACAGAATATTTAGAAATAGGTCCGGTTGTTGGCATTGGTACACCATTAAGCACTGAGCCTATACCAAGGTTTATGCTAGGCTTGTTTGTCGGTATTGGATTAGAGAATAAATTAACTTTACAATATGGTATTATAAACGGCCAAGTCAATAGTTCCAATGGCGTATTTGAAGATGCCCAGGTTAGATATTCATCTTCACCTGATTTAGTAGATCAAAAACATACCTCTAACTGGTTCTTTGGGATCGGGTATTCTTATGAACTGTAAAACTACTTCTTTTTGAGTATGAATGAGTTTTTAAAAGACACTGTCATGAGGGCGAGAAAGACGTACTATTTCATTCCAATAGTTTGTTTGATATCTGCCCTCTTTGCTTTGACCAAGGAAGATGTTGATGATTTAGTAGAGTTGAAATCCAGAGTCCAACTGTTAAATGGTCTAAACATTATGGATTATCAACTATACATCGATTCAATTTATAATCAAAAATTGCTTATTGATACATCTCGATTTGATGATTATTTTTATGATATAATTACTGATTTTGATAATGTACAGCAAATATCTGATTTTGAAGACGACCATGCTATATTTTATGAACCTTTAGTATTCCCCAAGTCATGGTATAATGATGATTATTTCAATGATTACAAATTAGTGAGTTATAGCCCACATGATTATGTTGACTTTGACTCAATATATAAGGATTTCGGTGACATTGATATTGACAGCCTAAAATTTATTAATAAATTATCACCTAAAGATGACATTTCTGGATTCTATTTAGACTCCACCAGTTTCTATAATATTTTTAAATCAGATTTCTTAGATTTACTCCCTTCTTCTGAGATCATTACTGTAGTGGACATTAGTAATATTAAATATAGTAATCAAAATACATTTACCTCTTCACTCTCTGTCACAATTGAATACTCTTTAAATGATCCATTTAATAAATTCCACTCTACTTTCCTTATTGAAGGGGATTTTGATACTTTTGATAATAGTTCCTTCTATTCTTGGTTAATAAGTCAAGGTATTACTAAGGATATAGTTGATACTATTGATGGTGATATTTATTGGCTTCCAAATATAGACCTAGATAAAGTTGAGATCAACAGTATGAGAGAATACGAATCTTATTTAACAGAAGAAATAAATAAGGCTTCGCTTAAAGATCAATCTATAAGTATATTCAGTATCAACATACCTGGTCAGTATTTTTATTTTGCTTCTTCACTGATAATCCTTGCTCTCTTGTACAATCTCTACAACTCCCTATATCATCTCAAGAATTTCAAAGTAGGTGATCTGAGACAATTGAAAGAGTTTTCATGGTGTGTTTTTAAGAATTCTATATTCAATCAAATTGAGTTCTATCTTGTTACATTCATGGCACCATTTGGATTATACTTAATATTCTTGGATACGACTCCTATAGGAACTTATGATGCTCAGTTCGCCTATCCTTTAGTCCTAATCTCAACCATTATAATTATATTCCTATCAATTATTGGTTATCTCTACCTCAGGGACTTAAGACTTAAGATTCATAGTGAGAAATCAATTAGAAGAGTTAAAAATAGGAATAGAAAGTACTTCAAAGCTAAGTGAATAATTCTACCTGTTTCCTTGCTTATACCCACATTATTTGCATTTCTTACTATCCCCTTAAAGCCTTACCATTATTAGCATTAACCCCTAAATAAAGGGTCTGCGTGTTAACGCAGCCCCTTCTTATTTGTACGCCCGGAGGGAGTCGAACCCCCAACCGCTGGAGCCGAAATCCAGTACTCTATCCAGTTGAGCTACGGGCGCATTGATTCGGTGCAAATTTAATCATTTTTTGGTGAAGATTCGGCGAATATATGCAAGTTCTCTAGATCCGAAGAAACCTGTGATATATAGGCAAATTGGGTAAGCCAGTAGTGCTCCTATATCTATCAAAATCCGGTAGTTATCCGGGATAGCTGTTTTAATATAATCGGCTACTATAAATAGAGTAAGTGAGAAAAAGATAGCCAGTGCAATCTTTTTCCATTGATAGGCTATGGGATAGACTTTCTGGGAAAATCTATAAATAACCAAAGCTGCTACACCATAGCTGACAATTGTTAGCCATGCAGAGGCATCCATGCCATATTCTGGTATAAGGAGTGTGTTCCCTATCAGATTTACACTAGCTGCTGTACCAACTGCAATGGGTAAATACTTGGTAGTCTTTGTAATATTAACTCCCATGGAGAATTGATTAAAGAGGCCGTTGAAAAAGTATCCTCCCATTATAATTGGTATAATATATAGCCCACCCCAATATGAGGCATCGTAAAAGTTAGAGTCCCCTATTTGCATCTTGGCTATATATGGTATAAAACCAGCCACTATAAGAAATATCAGACCACAGAAAGCAACATAGTATGTAAGGACTGTTCGGAACATATCTTTAGCATTTTTATCATTAAAATGCGACAAATAAAATGGCTTCCATGCGTATTCAAACATTGATACAAACATCATCATAGGTAATGCAAGTTTGTAGTTAGCGGCATAAATAGCATTAGCTGCTGGTCCCTTAATTGCCATAAGCAGTGGCTGATCAATAAACTGTAATGCAATTACTGCAAGAGAGGCAGGAACAGTTGGAGCGCTAAAACGGAGTATATCCTTCCATAGTTTTTTGTCAATCCTTGAAGTAAGATTACGAACTATATCCGGGATGAAAGTAAGCCCTATCATGAAGGGGGAGATAACCCCCGCTATTAAAACCCCTTTGCCTCCCATTTCCAACTCGGTAACAAACCATATATTGAGTATGACAGTAAGTATTACTATTGCTAAGCGCGTGATTCCGAAACGCACTGTTTTTCGTACTAGGCGCAGACGAGAAAACGGGATAAACATCAGTGAGTCGATTAATGGGATTAACGAACCTAATAAAACCCAATCAGCTCCATTGTCAATTTCGGGGAATAAGGAAGCAATTTGATGCCTGAATATGATAATTAAGAGAGTTGATGCTGATGCTAGTATGGCAATAGTAAGAAAAGACATTGTGAAAATGGTTTTCTTCTCTTCACTAGTACTTTTATCGCTGGAGAAGCGAAAAAAACCACCATCGAAGCCAAAGGAATAGAAGATATTTAAAAAAGCAAAAGCAGTAAAGAAAACGAAAATTATACCTAAATCATCCTGAGGTATATTATTAGTATAGAAAGGTGTTAGGAGGAATGTAAGGAATCTGCCAAAAAAAATGGATATACCGTAAACGACAGTATCTCCGGCAAGCTGCTTTAGTTTCTCAATCATTAGTTAATTTTGTCTCTTCCGTCCTTATAATCAACCCAATATAACACCTCAATGAATAACGATGCTATAATAAAAAATGTAAACGATATTTACGATGAAATAGTCGAGATCAGAAGAAGAATTCATCGTAATCCTGAACTTTCTTTTGAAGAATACGAGACACATGACCTAATAGTCGAGATTTTGGAAAGATTTAATATAAAATGCGAGACTGTTGCCAAAACAGGCGTTGTAGCACATATTGGTAGTGGACAGGATTGTATTGCTCTCAGAGCAGATATAGATGCCCTTCCTATACATGAGGAGACTAATCTCCCCTACGCATCACTGAATGATGGCAAGATGCATGCATGTGGGCATGATATGCATACATCTATGCTATTGGGAGCAGCAAAAATTCTTAAAGAGAATGAACATCTACTTGATAAGACAATAAAGCTAATATTTCAGCCAGGAGAGGAAAAACTACCTGGTGGTGCCTCAATAATGATCAAAGAAGGTGTCTTAGACAATCCAAGACCAAGTGCGGTATATGGACAGCATATCTATCCTGGTGCAGAAGTAGGAAAGGTATTAACTTGTGTCGGACCAATAATGGCTTCAGCTGATGAACTTTACTGGACAATCAATGGAAAATCGACGCACGCTGCTCAGCCTCATCTTGGTGCTGACCCTATAGTTTGTGCTTCTGCCTTGATACAGGCATACCAATCAATGATGACTAAGTTTCGCGATCCTCTCGATTCAGGTGTTTTATCGGTAACTAGCATACATGGAGGAGCTTCGACTAATATTATACCTGATGAAGTGAAAATGATGGGTACTATGAGAGCTTTTAATGAGACCTGGAGAAAGGATATGCATCTCAAATTAGAGGCAATGACCAGAGAAATCGGAAGTATTTATAATTGCCAGATTGATTTTGAAATAAGAAAAGGATATCCATTCGTAGATAATTCACCTGTTCTAGCAGACAGAGTTCGGAAAAAGGCTCTAAAGCTATTCGGAACTGACAGATATGAAGAGTTTGTTCCTAAGATGTGGGGAGAGGATTTCTCGTACTATTCTCAAGCCGGTGAATCTGTTTTCTGGTTCGTTGGAGTTAGAGAAGAGGCTTTAAATGATATGCCTCCATTACATAATTCTAAAATGGCTCCTGAGGAAGAAGCAATGAAAATAGGCATGTCTATGATGCTTTCCGTTTGCTTTGACTAGTTCTATAGTTGATTCTTACAAAGCCGTGGGTGTGGACAATATTGGCAAGGCTTATCAGGCATTTGCAAATAATCAGTGTTCCTAATCTGTTCGTATACTTCTTGTATGACTTGTTTTCTGATTTCAATTGCTGCTGATATTTTTTCTGGTGAATCGTTGAAAATATCAGCATCGGTTACCGGTTTTCCATTCTTGCTTTTTGGAGCAATAATGATATATCCCAATGAAGTGGGCATAATTTGGTGCTCTTCTTCCGAATTAATATTATGATTAGCAATCCATAAGTAGATTGGTAGTTGCAATTTTTCTTGACTTCTTTTAGACTTAGAGGCAATAATACTCTTAAGCAATAAATCTTGTTCAAATGTCTTATAGTCAATAACCCTTAATTCAGTATGATTAGTATTTGTTCGTTTAAGATCGATTCTATCTATTGTGCCTCGTAGTTCAATTTTTGTATTCTCAGAAATTATAAATAGGTTTTTAAAATCATATTCGGCAAGAACCGGATGAAAACCAGATTGTGCAATATCATTGATCAGAAAATCTATATATCTCTTCAGAATAGGCTTCTTAGATTCTCTTTCATGTTCCAAAAATTGTAAGTCAATTTCAGAATCATAAATTTCATCTACACAACTATTCATAAGTTCATAGTATTTTTCTTTATTAGTTTCAGATAGATCTAATCCAAATATTTCTTCATCTCCGATTTTAAATGGGATTATATCTTTTCCTGACTGAAGAATTCTCTTGTGGAATAGCTCTAGTATCAAGTGAAAATAACTACCTATTTCTCTAGGTCCGATATAAACATCATCTGTTTCTTCATAGTGTTTAATATTTAAGCTAAGTGTTTTACTAAAAAGAAATCTATTAGGGCATCGGATAAAGTTCTCAAGAGTCGAGATAGAAAAAGTCATTTTATCAGTTTTGTCTTTATAATATGACAAGTAGCGTTCATCTAAAGATCTCGCAGAACTAACCTCCTCTTTCCAATCCAAGCTAATATCAAAATCAACTTCCTTACGATTATAAATAATTGTATCATGCAGCGTTTGAGATTTATCAGTATCAACAAGCTGGTATTTACAAAGTGATTTAGGTGAAGTGTTAAGAAGTTTTTCTAATTCCAATAAGAAATGTGAAATACTGTTCTTTCTATCTCCACTGAAAGCCGGATATGTAAAGTAGAAAGTTTGATTGCTTTGTTGTTCGGTTAGTTTATTATTGGTTATTAGTTGGAAGAAAAGATGCTTCTCATATTCATATATTTGTTTCTTATTTTGCTTGAGTGCTGATCTAAGTATTGGTTCATTCTGAGTGAGATTAGAAGGCATCTCCCCTTCGATCATACCTAAAACAAATATGGTTTTATACTTCAGTTCACGAGCTTGTTCGATTGAAGTAACAGTTACTCCATAGTTAGGTAGTTCTTTTATCTGGTAGCGCGTAAGGGTTAGTACAGTTTTAAATCTTGTTATAAGATAATGGCTTTCATATTCTTTTGTATCTGACATCTCCGTGGTAAAGTTGAAATCATTTATTATCTCAATAAGTTTATTTAAAGCTTGAGAGTCTTTTTCAAGTTCATGCCGGATTGTATTGTGAGTATGTAGTTCCCCACTCTGAGAATCAACTAGTACTTTATAGGTACTAAGTACATTATCTAATATTCTAAACTCTTTTATTATGTCAAGAATTCGATTCTTGAACTCACTTGCAGTAAGCTTAGATGGAAGCTGATGCCTTATGTATATCTTCTTAATAGCCTGTAAGATCTTATGGTATTTTACGGCATAATTTTCTTTTACCAAACGAACTATGCTCGCCTTGGTGATAATATCAGATGATTGACTTCCCCTCTGAGATAACCATTTACCAATATTAAAGATTCTATAAGTATAGAGTGCTGATTCGATATCAGTTATAGATGTAGTTTCAAGTCCGGGAATAGTTAGATAATGATTTTTGGTTATAGATATGAGCTGACTTTTAGTAATACCATTGGTTAGTGAATCTAGAAAAGTAACTAAAGCATTCGCGACTCCTGATTCTGATAATAGATACCTATCTGTGATATTTACCGGAATACTTTCTAAAGCAAATATTTCTCTGATATAGGCAGAATAATCAGTACTTCTATTGCTAACAACAACAATCTCATTGAGCGGTACATTTAATTCCAGGTGATGATACTTCACTAGATCAGCTACAGTTGCAACTTCATCTATTTTATCTTTCCTTTCAAGAATATTAAAGCGTCTATCTTCAATTGGAGTATCCAAAGGTTTGTTAGCAAAATAGCTTTGCCCAATACTACGATTGATAGGGTCTCCATTAGCAAAATAGATATAATTTAGTTTTTTTATCTGAGATAGAGTCTCTTTCAAATCAAGGATCCCTCTGAATAGTCTTTTGTTCTGAGGATTTGATTTGAAATCAATTCTAAAACCATTATTGCTACTTAGTGCAAGTGCTTTAACAAACTCTATTTCATAATTTTTGAATTTTGAAAAACCTGCAATAGTTATAGGCATCATTGAATCATAAAGATGGAAACTATCATTGCTATTGCTATGTGAAATAATGCTAGTGGCTTTTTTGAATACTGAAAATTCATCTTCCCACTTCAAATCCATTGTCTTAACTATTTGCTCGTATTCTTGAAAAATGAGTCGAATATCAGACAGACGTGCATAATAGTTGTCATTGGCCGTAAACTTTAAATCATTAAAGCTATCAGATCCAACACCAGAGTTTCTCAGTTCGGAAATAATTTTTGTGATATTGGCAAGCGAATGATAAGAGTTATTGGGAAGGTTATAATAGATCAGTCTTCCTTGCAACTTTAATTGTTCAATAATATCACTAATCAAGAGATGTCGCTTATATTCATCAACAACTTCTAAATCAGGAGAGTGATTTCTCAAGATTGCTATTGCAAAATCGTATAGAGAAAAGATATTGATATTTTTTACAGTCTGATTTGAAGCAATCCCACTTTTCTGGATATATTTTTTTTGAATATATCGACCAAACCTACGAGTTGGAAAAAGATATATACTATCATCAGGAAACCTTAGTATTTCTTTCTCGATTGAGTAATTCTCAGCAGATAAGAGGTCTCGGACTCGAGAGAGATTATATTTATCGCTATAGAATACTTCCATTAAAAAGTACGAATCTGGATATCTTCTAGGACAAATTCTAACATGGTCCTGTACTTGTTATCAGGGAGAGTCTTAAGTGCTGTTCTGGCCTTATCAAAATAATCAGTAGCTAGTTTTTTTGCATCATCGAAAACTCCCAACTTCCCCATTAAATCAATCATATCTGGGATCTTGTCTTCCGACAAACCCTGAGACGAATAATAATCATCCATTAAAACCCTGTCGGAGTTGGTCACTGCTCTTCTATTAGCTTCAATCACTAGATAGGTTTTCTTTCCTTCAATAAGATCTTGTCCTTTGATTTTACCAAACTTAGGGTTATCAGATATAAGGTCTAAAAGATCATCTTGTAACTGAAAGCCCAGTCCTAGGTTCTCAGCAAACTTTTCTAAAGAATTCAATACTTCATCAGATGCATTCCCTACTAAAGCACCCATTTTGATAGAAGCTACTAACAAAAACGATGTCTTTTTATATATCATCTTCAGATAGTCTTGAACAGATATATTCCGTTCAGTATTGAACTGTATATCATAGGCCTGGCCGATGCATACCTCGATAATTGCGTCATTGAATAGTTTTTGAATTTCAAATATGCGAGACATATTTTTCTTAGGCATCAGCTTACACGCATAGCCAATCATCAAATCTCCTACAAGTACTCCCGTAGAAATATCCCATTTCATATGTATTGTTGGCCTACCCCTACGAATAGGAGAGCTATCCATTATATCATCATGTACAAGAGTAAAATTATGAAGCACTTCCATCGAAAGAGCTACATCAATTGCATCATCGGTACTACCCCCCGCAATACCACATCCCAAGATAGCAAGAATAGGTCTGATTCTCTTTCCCCCACCCTCTAGAAGATATTTAAAGGGTTCTCTGAGAGCCGGTACTTCTACTTTCTCAAGATATTCAAAGGCCGTTGCTTCTACTTTTTGTTTGTAACTACTAATCTGTTCGTTATATAATTCTTTTGTAATCATACTCGTTGATATGTATTTCCGGAAGCTTGTTTGATGTATCCATTTAATTCCATCTGAAGAAGAATTGAGTACAGCTCTCCTACCTCAATTTGGGTATTTCTGTTGGCTTCCTCAAGTATTAAATCAAAATTCTTGGGATCTGCCTCTAGAATTTGAAATATAATGTTTTCTTGTGACGAAAGTATGAGATTACTTGTATTTTGATTTTTCGATACCAAATTGATTTGAATATTCAAATCTTCAAGAATCTGCTGGGGCGATAGGGCTATTTGTGCAATTTGATTTTTGATTAACATATGCGTACCGATACTTCTATCACTATTTATTTTACCTGGGACGGCATAAACTTCTCTATTCTGCTCATGTGCAAATCTGGCTGTCCACAGAGATCCTCCTTTTTCTTTACTCTCCACTACAAGTGTAGCTAATGTAGAACCACTAATAATTCGGTTTCGCTGTACAAAGAACTGGTTTAAAGCCTTTTTTAGTGGAGGGTATGCTGATAAAATACAGCTACCGCTCTTTACTAAGAATTGAGCAAATTCTTGGGCATAAGAGGGCTGAATCTGGTCCAGACCACAAGCAACAATCGCAACTGTTTTCCCCCCAGCCTGGACAGTGGCTTTATGTGCGATAGAGTCTATACCTTGAGCCATACCACTGATAATTGCAATACCATTTTCAGCAAAGCCTGTAGCAAATTTTTCTGTCACAGTTCTACCATAATTAGTATTTCTACGTGTTCCAACAATAGCTATAGAAGGCATCTGATTAATAAAGTCAATATTACCTTTTGCGAACAGGATAGCCGGTGAATAACTATCATGCGAAAGATTTTTGGGGTATCGAGAATCCCAAAAACCAATTATATCAATTTTGTCGTCAGCTAAGATTTTGAGTTGTTTGTCTACATAAAGTTCATTCTCTTTCTCAAATAAATTGCTTGAGAACTTACTGATAAAGGGCTTCAGGATGTGGTTTTGACTATTTATAAATGTATAATAGGAATCTGTACTTTTAATAATTGATTTGATGGCTCTATCACCTATACCTTTGGTATTAATGAGCCTTAGGATGTCAGCTGCTTTCCACCCTTTATATATATTGTCATTAACAGACATTCTTTCAAATTGTTATTGTCTTGATAATTTTTTGGGAATTTGGGACGCCGGTAGCCAAATAGCTATAACACCCAATAAATAAACAGAAAAAGTTGCAATGACTACCTGCCAATAGTCTATTCGCACTGGGAGTTTGTCAAGGATTGCTCCTTCAACAGAAATCGGAATTATACCATATGCCTGCTGTAAGCTAACAAAAAGAACACCTAATATTAATCCCAATACAACACCAATAGTAATTACAGCAAATCCATAAAAAGAAATCATTCTTACTTTATCTGAAAACGAAAATCCAAGTGCTATAAGTGTATTAAAATCATTTTTCTTGATAGTGATTAGCATTGAAACAGCTGCTAGTAAATTGAATAGGCCTATACAGACTATCATAAACATAACAAATGAAGCAAAGAGTTTTTCGATATATAATACGGAAAGTATGTCTTTGTTATTATTTTCCCATGTCTGATAATGGTACCCATTGTTATCAAGCCACCTCTGAAGCTGAGTTAGATTTTGTTTATCACTAAATACTTCAAGTTGATAATTAGATAGACTTGTGATAGTATTATCGGGTAAACTATCAAATAGTATAATCAGATTTTGTATGTCTGACGCAGCAAATAGATGCTTAAGTGGATAAGTATTAAATGTAGGGATCATACCAAGATTAATAGACATCTCAAGTGCCGCCGGTTCTGTAATACTCAAGCTAGATAGCGTACCTCCAGCCCTATCGAGTTGTATATTACCAGGAATATATAAAAGATTGAACTCAACTTCTCTACCCAGACCATAAATTGGAGGTGATTTTCTTTTATCTGTTATGTAATATTTTTTTAATTCAGCAGTACTAAATTCTCTATTGTTTCTTATGACAACTTTTGAAGATTTGGATAAAAAAGTTGAAAAAGATCTTGTCTGTTCCTGCAATGCTTCATCTACATTACTTATTATCAGATCAGGTGTGTTTCTCTCTAATGATTCCAATGTTAGATCCTGAAAACCATTGAACACTGCAAGAACAACTATTATTGCTGCCAATCCAAATGTTATACCCAAAACAGCTACAGCCGAATTGATGTTTACAAAGTTATATTCACCTTTCCTACTGAAAAGATAACGCCGAGCAATTATAATCGCAGGCTTATTCAATGATTATAACCCCAAAAGATTTTAATACTAAATCTTGACTATCATGATCCACATTTAATTTATATCTGATTTCTCTATCAGTATTTTTAATATGCCAATCGTTGTTACCAAAATTGCAATACACTTGTAATGGTTTATCATGCTTCCGAATTGTAAAACTAAGATGGTCATCTATTATCTGTATATCACTATATTCTGGAATACCCGCCTTGAAAATTTCAGATCTGACAGCATTCATATTTCTTATTGTATTGATCATATTAAAATCACTGTCCCAGCTTATCGCCTTAGATGAAAAAAGTGCCATTTCATTCGGATTTAGCATCTGAGTTTCAGTTTCTTCAAAACCAAGACCCATATTCATAGGTGAAGTTTCACCTACTTCACTACCATTGAGAATAAAATATATTCCAGGAAGAAGGCTGTTAATTACAGTTATAAATAATGCATAGTTTTTGTCCGAGTGTGTAGCAATCCTCCGTGTATTATGATTTTCACCACTTAGTATGATCAGTGATTTATTATCACACAGTACATTATAATAGGATTGCTTGAATAATTTAACATCATTGTTGGACAGACACATGTTACCAACAATTCCATCAAAGTACTGCCCTGTTAGCTCACTATCATTAAAGAATTCTCCCATAAGAAAGAATCTATCTGATGCTTGTCTGGCTTTGTTCTTTATTTCAATGATAAGCTGCTTAGGCAAAGCATGAGCCATATCTATTAGTGCTCCGTCCAGTCTGAATTTTTCTATCCAATAAGGAATAACACTCGTTAAATGATCCCAGAGTTCTGTATTCTGAGATTCACTACTTATTAGTTCATCATCATACATGCGTATTGTATTATAAGCAATATAGTTATACTCAGGATGATCAAATATTTTATAATAAGTACAATCTGACCAAATAGGTTGATTGTCATCAGGAGGCCAGTCAGAGAAAGCATGTGGAATACGAGCAGTATTTTTCTTGTCAAGAAAACCAACAATTCTATCTTCTACCCTAGCGACTTTCCCAGGAGTAGATGTAAACAATTTTCGATACTGTTCTCTTGGTTGGGGGATATTCTTAAAATCTCCCTTACCGACTTTATCATTTATCTCTCTGAGCACCTTTTTAGCGAAATTAGGTCTGCCATACTGCGAATCAGAGTTACTATCCGGTCTTCTATCTTTTACCTTACTACTAATCCAATAAAACCACTCAGGATTTTCAAGTGCCATATCAGAGTCAATAGAAGCTGTGCGTAGTATAAATTCTGCTGATACAGATATTCCTAATCGATGGCATGTATCAACAAAGATCGAAAACATATCTTCGGGAGTTATTTCCAATATGGGTTCGCACAGTGAACTCTCAATCATGAAAGGATTTCTAACAGCAAACGGACTACCTAAACTTCCTTTTCTGTTATGTCGGCCTATGGTAGTAACCGGTAATAAATGAATATGGTTAAATCCCATGACTGATAGCAAGGGTAGCAAGGAAATAGATTTCAGGATTGTACCATCGTTTGAAAACAATTCACTCGATTCCTTTTTTTCAGAGTGCGTATATGCTGTAGCATAACGCATAAACATATTATAACATGAAGATGAAGAAAGGTTTTCCTTGTCGATTCTTGGCTCTGAGGACTTATCCTGAAGGGAAAGAAGGTATTCAATGCTCGAGAGATGATAATCAAAAAAATCTGTTCTGATTATAGTTTCAAGAGGTTTATTACCAGTATCAGTCGATGATACTTTTTTATCAATATTATGGATGTAATCTAGTGTCCACCATACTGGTACCCGATAAGAGGTATCTTTCTTCTTTCTGGCAAAAGCTCTCTTTTTTGTTTTGAGCTGATCATATACAGTTTTCAGATCCGGTTGAGTTGGCATTATTCGGATTTTCTTTAGAAGGCATTACATAAAAGTAGTATGCAATATGCAAATTGTTGTACTAATCTTTGACTATGAAAGGACTTATCTATTGCTTATATTTGTTAGTTAATATATCCTGTCAAATAACTAAAATAATATATGTCCCTGCTAGGTAGAGATCAGATCATTCCTACGCTTCTTGAAGATGAGATGCAAAATTCGTATCTCGATTATTCGATGTCAGTAATAGTATCTAGGGCTCTCCCGGATATAAGAGACGGACTTAAACCAGTGCATCGCAGAATACTTTATTCCATGCAGGATCTGGGGATGCAACCCAACCGGGCTTATAAGAAATCTGCCAGGCTTGTAGGGGAAGTTTTAGGTAAATATCACCCACATGGTGATAGCTCAGTATATGATGCAATGGTGCGTTTGGCCCAAGAATGGTCAATGCGATATATGCTTGTTGATGGTCAGGGAAATTATGGTTCTGTGGATGGTGACCCTCCGGCTGCCATGAGATACACTGAATGTCGCATGGCAAGTTTAGCTACCCAGATGCTTCGTGACATTGACAAGAACACTGTAGACTTCCGTCCGAATTTTGATGAGTCTCTTCAGGAACCAACTGTATTGCCTGCAGTTGTACCTAATCTATTAGTCAATGGTTCTTCAGGGATCGCGGTAGGTATGGCTACAAATATGCCGCCTCATAATCTTCGAGAGATTTCTGCTGCAATTATTAGTATTATTGAAAATCCTGAAGTAACCGACGAAGAATTATTAGAGATGGTGCCTGGCCCGGACTTCCCGACAGGCGGTATTATCTATGGAATTTCTGGAATAAGAGATGCATATACTACTGGTCGTGGCAGGGTTGTTATAAGAGCTAGAGTTAATGTTGAAGAAAATAAAACCGGTTCAAAACAATCCTTAGTAATTACTGAATTACCTTATCAGGTGAATAAGGCAAATTTGATTGAGAAAATTGCACACCTTCGTAATCAGAAAACAATTGATGGTATAGTAGGTATCAATGATGAATCTGACCGAGATGGTACTAGGGTTGTTATTGACCTTAGAAGAGATGCAATACCTTTGGTTGTTTTGAACAACCTTTATAAGCATACTCAGATGCAGGTTACTTTTGGTGTAATCAATCTTGCTTTGGTTAATGGCAGACCCAAAGTATTAACTCTCCGACAAATACTTCAGCACTATATTGACTTTAGAAATGAAGTAGTAGTACGTAGAACCCAGTTTGAGCTTGATGCTGCTGAGAAAAGAGCACATATTCTTGAAGGTTTCATTATTGCTTTGGATAATATTGACGAGGTAATAAAGGTTATTCGAGAGTCAAAAGATCCGAATTCAGCATCCAAAGCACTTCAGGAAAGGTTTGAACTTTCTGAGATTCAGGCTAAAGCTATTTTGGAAATGCGACTACAGAGGCTGACTGGCTTAGAGCGTGACAAAATTCAGGCCGAATATAAAGAAGTTATCGAAACTATTGAGAGACTACGCTCCATATTAGCTTCGAAAGCATTGCAGCTTAGTATCATCCGCGAAGAATTGGAGGAAGTTACTGGAAAATATGGTGATGAGCGCAGAACTGAAATAGTAAAGGATGCTGCGGAGTTCACCCTAGAAGATATGATTGCTGATGAAGATGTAGTAGTTACTATTACCAAACAAGGGCTAATTAAGCGTACTAAAGTATCTAACTATAGACGCCAAAATAAAGGTGGACGAGGTTCCAGCGCTACTGGTACGCGTGAAGAAGATTTCATTGAGCATTTATTTCAAGCATCAACCCATCACTACCTATTATTCTTCACAGATAAAGGAAGAGTTTATAGAGTAAAAGTCTTTGATCTACCAGAAGGTAGCAGACAGTCTAAAGGTCGCTCGATAGCAAATGTAATTCAGAAGCAACCCGATGAAAATATTACTGCTTATATCACTGTAAAAGAGTTTACTGAAGATCAGTATATTTTGATGTGTACTAAATTTGGTACTGTTAAAAAATCAGATCTCATGAGCTATAATAATATTCGCCAGAATGGGATTATAGCTATTAATCTCAATGAAGGTGATGAGATGATCAGGGCCGAAATTACTGATGGGAATCATGACGTCATTTTAGCTACTCGAAAAGGAATGGCTTGTAGATTCCGTGAGTCTGAAGTTAGAAGTATGGGCCGAACTGCTACTGGAGTGAAAGGAATAACATTGTCGCAGGGCGACTATGTTGTAAGTATGGTTGTTATTAGAAGACCTGATGAACAAGTAATTGTTGTAGGTGAAAAGGGATATGGTAAGCGAACAAGATACGAAGACTTCAGATTAACGAAAAGAGGAGCCAAAGGGGTTATTGCAATGAATATAACTGATAAAACCGGTGAACTAGCAGGTTTCTTGCCAGCCCTTGATTCTCAGGATTTAATGGTTATCACTCAAAGTGGAGTATTGATCAGACAGGATATGGCAGCAATTCGTACTATTGGTAGAAATACCCAGGGTGTTAAGTTGATAAGACTCGATGCAAATGATACTATAGCTGATATTACGATTGTATCGAAAGATGAAGATAATATTTCTGATTCTCAAGATTCTGATGAAAATAGTGCTACTAATGGCCAAGCAACCCTACTGTAATTAAGGAGTTGACTTGCGCATTGGTCGATTACTTCTGATTGTAGTATTCTTCTTCTTTTTGGAAGACTATATAGTTTATGCGCAAGATGATATAGACATAGTTGCTGATTCTATAGCTATTGATACACCTGTAGAATCCGATAGTATTATATTTTATACACCATTTGCATTGCATAATAGATTGGGTAATGTACTTGTACCTGATATAGTACTTAACAAATCCGATCTAACATTCCTTTCAGCTGGTGATATTGGTGAGCTAATTTCAGATTACCGTAATGATGCATATTTGTATCCTAGCAATTGGGCCTATAAAAGTTCTAATAGACTTTTCGGTTCCCTACCTGGGTATCATGCTGTTGGCATTAACGGTGCACAACTATTCTCTGCGACCAACTCTGCAATTAATATTAATCAATTATCTGTAGACCAATTTGAAAACATTGAGATATATAAGGGTTCAAAAGCAGCTGTTTTGAGTGAAAACAATCAAATATTTATCAATTATCAACAGAGAGTTTTCAATACCGCAGCTCCTTATACCTCGATCTCATACTTTGATGCCGGTGAAAATTTCATAAGTGGAGATGGTCTTTTTTCCCAAAACATATTACCAAACCAAAATCTATATATTGGGTTTAAATCTTTTGGTGGTGGCACTGAGTATGAAAGTCAATTATTAGATAATATGAATATTTTCCTGAGTTATAGATTTAACACCTCTGAATTTTCATCATTATCTATAAGTTATAGTTATATCAATCAGTTTATGCAGGACAATGGTGGTATAGTTTTAACTGACCAAACAAAACCATATGTCTCAACTAACGAGTTTGACCCTAGTACGGCAGAATATCTTGATCCTGAGTTTAATCTTCGAGAGCTAAATCATATTCTTCAATTCGACTATAGCCAGTCATTTGATAATGATACTACTTTTGTTTTGAATTCAAATCTAACTTATTTATACAATGATTATCAGGTACCAATTTATGATAGTATAGCAGGTAATCAATACCCATCTGGTTCTATAATTTCAACTAGACAAATAATCACGACTAAGATTAATGAGAGTGATATTTCTTTCGGATTCGATGGAAGATTAGCTTTAGGAATGAATGAAAATTTCTATAGATCTGGTTTCTCTCCATTTGGTTATCTTAACCTTGATCTAATTGGTTTTCAGGTTGGTGTAGGAGCAAGGGGTAACTTCTCTAATCAGTACAATAATATTAATTATGGTGGTAGTCTGGGATATAAGATTGATACATTATCAGCTATTGAGATTGATCTTTCTTTTAATAATATAAATCAGCTTAATCCTCTATCACTTGTGAATTCTTTTACAGTTGGATCAGTAATAGCCTCATATGTTCTACAGATTAGCAATAACACTGTTTTCAGTCTTGAAGGATTTTACCATTCATATTCTCAATACCATCATGCGATATCGGGGCAGGTAACAAATGGAATGGATAATTTAGGAAGTCAAGCTAATTTTGTCTGGCCAATCTATATGGATTTTGTTTTTAGTAACTCAGATCTATATTTATCTACAACAGCAAAAGTAGAGAAGTTTAGTATTTTGGATGATATTTCTTTTGAAGCTCAGGTTGATTTGTTTTCGGAAATCAAGGTGGCTGAAAGTGTAGCTCGATTAGGGCTCCGCTCATCTTACCTTAGAAATATGAATCCTTTTTTCTTTGATAGTTATGCGCAACTATATTATTTGAATCCGTATGAACCAGTAAATACTATTTTACTAGATGCCTACTTAATGGCCAAATTAGGAAATGCAAATGTAAGGTTGGTTTTTGAGAACATACTTTCGGAAAGATATTTACCTGTTATACCCTATCCTAATAGGGGCAGTAACTTCCGAATACATCTTTCTTGGGCCTTTCCCTTTTATTAATAATCATGGAGTATTATATGAAAAGAATCATACAAATAATATTCTTTTCTTATCTGATGTGGGGTTGTGCTGATTTTCCCACTGATGTTACTGTCCCAATTTGGGACACTGAAGCACGACTACCAATTACTCAACAAGAATACAGATTGGGAGATATAATAAACCTGGATGAAGAAGTAAGAATTGATTCTACACTTGATCCTTATATCTACAGAATTACTTCCCAAACATATCAAAGGACAGTATATGTTGGTGATTATGCTGATGGGCTAATTGACGAACAATATGTAGTCAGAGATGTGCCTGTAGGTACATTAGATACTTCTGCTATCTATAAAATAGCTGGCAATAATTTGATAAACAGTGCTAATATTACTGATGGTATAATCCGGATTACATATCAGAATCCGTCATCGGAACCGATGAATGTAACCGTCACAATACCTGCACTCACCAAAGATGGTGTAGTTTTTTCGATTAGTGGCCCAGCACCGGCATTTGGTCAGTTAGATGAAAGCCGTTCGATTGCTGGTTATGTCTATGATCCTACTGGTATTTCCAATCCTGATGAACTATATCTTGAACTTGATGCTTCGGGTAACCTTTCGCCCGAGACTTCTGATCTGTTCATTAATATATCTAATACAAGATTTAGCTATGTTGATGGTACTTTAGAGCCAAGAGAACTTGGCAATGTTAATGAAGAAATAGACTTTGAGATTCCTGAGGACACTGAAGAGTTAAGAAACAAGGTAGTATTCCACGATGCAAGAATGTATCTTAATATCAATTATGATTCTCCAAATCAGAATCCATTTTCGGCATCGTTGATAAGCCCGGTTATTGTTGGAATTTATGAAAGTAATCAAATCCTACTAACTCAGAAAGATGGAAGTCAATTAAATGATATTGTGCTCATAGATGGTGAATATTATTTTGTTTATGATACTGAAAATAGTAATCTATCCGAATTTCTGGCATTTATGCCACAAAGGGTTTTTGTAAGAGGTACTACATTACTGAATCCAAGCGAAGAACGTGGCGAAGTATCCGACATCGATGAACTGGATATTGACTTATATATTGAGGTTGGTAGCGTAATGTCTATCAATCAAGCAGGATTTACTGAAAATGAAGATATTAAATTTACCGATGATGACAGAGAGAATCTGGAACGAGCAAAAAGAATAATGCTTTACTATGAGCTTGAGAATGAAGTACCTATTCTAACTAATATTGATCTGGAGTTTCTTGGCCAGAGTAATAATCTGCTATTCAGTAAGACCCTGGAGCTAGGTACTGGTGAAGCAGAATTTGGTAATGATTTTGTAAAGAAGATTTATAGAGACTCCGTGTTGATTGATGAAAACGAGATGGATTCATTTAGAAATTCATATTCAACAAGATTTAAAGTTGAGATCTCGACTAATAGTGAGAATGACAAGCCATTCTTCTCGCCAGATCAAATTATCTCAATCAAGACTTGGGCAGATATTACAGTTGAAGTTGATTTGGATGAAGAAGATGAGGAGGAAGCACAATGAGAATTCTATTTTTAATATTAGCTATTATTATCCCTTCTTTTCTATTTGCACAGTATGGTGGATTTGGGGTATCTGACGCCCGCTCTATGGGTATGGGAAATACAGGTAATGCCTACCATCATGAAATACTACCTATTTCTAAAAACCCTGCGGTGATGGCTCTTTCACCCGACACATCCTTTTTCAGAATTGTTATACCAAACTTCTCAACCAGAGCCGCAATTACAGCAATGCCTCTTGAGGATTTCAATTATTTTTTTGGTGGCGATGATGATGGGAATCGAAGAGTACTGGATAATGAAGATAAGCAGAGATTTTTAGGGTTATTTGATGATACGGGAGAAGTATTATTTTCAGGTAGGCTAAATGCTCTTGCAGTTAGTTTCCAGCCTGACCCTGAAATTGGTGCATTTGGCTTTTCTATTCATGACTATGGCGGAGCAAGGCTGGCAATCGATCAAGAATTAGCCGATGTACTTTTATTTGGTAACCAAAGAAATAGGACATATGATTTTGACGAAACAGCATTACAGTTTCAGTATACCAGGTCTTATCAGTTTAGATACAGCCGATACATTTATCATGATAGTGATATGATGTTAAAAAGCCTATACGGTGGTATTGCCCTAAAATACTATCAGGGGTTTGCCTATACTGATCTTCAGACATCAGCTGGATCGATAAGTACTAATGAATATAATCAAATAAGTGGTTCGTTTAGTGGAACCAGAAACTCAGCTTTTGCTGATGCATTAAATGGTTTGAATATTTTTAGTGATCTATCTGATAATGAAGATGGTGGTATTGCCTTCCCTGAGAGTGTTGGAAGCGGTATCGGTTTTGATATTGGATTTGTAGCTGAAATTGAAGATCTAGATGTCTCAATTGGTGTAACCGATATTGGGTCGATGACTTGGGATACAAATGCTGAAGTAGAAGAGTTCTCTCTTGACCCAACAATAGATGGTCTTTATAAAAATGATAAAATCGATACACTTTTAGATGATGGTCTGACTAATGAAATTGTTGGTAATTCTTTTGAAAGCCCGCTGGCAACAACTTTACGAATTGGCTTCCATCTTCCAGTTGATATTGATGACTGGGGTGATTTGGATCTTGCTTTAGATTATAACCAGGGATTTGATGATACTGCTGTAAATTCTACTATGCCAAGAATATCGGCTGGTGCTCATTGGCAGCCGGGTGAATGGATACCATCATTGCTTACTGGTCTGAGTAATGATAGAACTGGTTCTATCAGATGGGCTTTGGGTATCGGGTATGAAACCCCTGTCCTGGATTTTTATATAGCGACAAATGATCTACTTAATTCTATAAGCCCTGATGACTATGCTTCAGTGGCATTTACTTTTGCATTCAAAGTTTTTTAAAAGTATCTAAATATTAGTAGAAAAAAGGCTACCTAACTTTGGTAGCCTTTTTTGTTCTCGATGAAATAGATCTAAACTACTTGGCAGGTACATTCTTAATAATCTCAAGTAATAAATCCCAGCATTCTTTAGTCGAGCTGATTGATACTTTTTCTTGAGGAGTATGAGCTTCACGAATATCAGGGCCAAAGGATAGCATATCAAGACCACTTGATTTTTCTGCAATTATACCACATTCGAGACCAGCATGAACAGCTTCTATTGCAGGTTCTTTCCCAAACATTTTCTTATAAATATCAACTGCAACTCCCAGTATTTGACTGGAGGTTGACGGCTCCCATGCAGGGTAACCATCAGTAAATTTAGTTTCAGCGCCACCAAGATTTAACTGCGTTCGGATAATATTGGCAAGATGGTACTTTTCGGAATTCAGCGAAGAACGTTGCGAGGTAAGAACAGTTATCTGATTGTTTTCTGTAGCAATCGCAGCAAAATTTGTTGAGCTTTGTACAAATCCTTCGATATCAGGATGCATTCTATAGACACCATGATAAAGGGTATACAAGGATTCAATTATACTCGTTACTTGCGAAGGTTGAATATATTTTTCAATACTATTAATAGATTGAAGATCAACAACCAAATTTGGCTCAGAGGAAGACCACTCTGTCTGAAGTATCTGCTCAAATTCTTTTGTATAATCCGCAAGGACCTCAGAATGATCTTTATCAATAGCAAATCTTACATAAGATTCTCGGGGAATTGCATTATGTTTATTACCACCTTGGATTGAAGCAATTTTTATATCAAATCTCTTAGTGATATTCCATAAGTATCTAAATAAAAGAGAGTTACTATTGGCTCTTGGAGTATGGATCTCAAGCCCGGAATGGCCTCCTTTTAACCCTTTTATCCCCATTTCAAAGAATGATAACTTCTCACTAGAGTTAGTTTGCACCATATCAATTGGAAACTCACCAACTGTGTTAATTCCACCAGCACACCCAATAGTAAAATGTCCGAAATCTTCCGTATCAAGATTAATCAGAATATCACAATCAATCAAGTCAGGCGATAACTGATTAGCTCCTGTAAGACCTGTTTCCTCGTCGACTGTACACAGAATATCAGTAGCAGGTCTGGTTATATCATTGTTTTCAATTATTGCCAGCCCCATGGCCAAGCCCATGCCATTATCCGCACCAAGGGTCGTTCCATTTGCTTTCACCCAATCACCATCAATATAAGTATCAATAGGATCGTTATCAAAATCAAATTCAATTTCACGATTTTTTTCGGTAACCATATCCACGTGTGCCTGGATACAGATTTTTTTTCTGTTTTCCATGCCAGGTGTGGCAGGTGCACTAATAGTAAGATTACCTACTTTATCCTGCTTATAATTATATCCCCTCTTCTTCGCAAATTCAATCAACCAATTAATGATCTTATCTTCTTTTTTACTAGGACGCGGTAGCTGTGTAATATCATGAAATAATTCCCATACAGCTTTTGGATTTATAGTTCTTATACTCATTCTTTTCCTTTATCTGATTTCTTCTTCTTTCAAATATAACTTTTCGTAATCTTCTACAGAGAGCAGATTACTTGTCTTGTAGTCTGGACTGCAACAACTAGGCTCAATAAGCTTTTCGTTTTCATAAATCATCACTCTAACAGTAATGTTTACTTTTCGGGTTGAATCGTAGAGATAAAAGCTCTCATCACGATTATCTCTATCATAGCTACTAAGACTTGCTTTTGATTTTGAATCTGCGAAATTGCCTTTAGCTGTAATAATTATATCAGCTGTTTCTATTCTAGCCCGATAATCTTCAGCATTAAGTATATTTTCCGGAGTCAGCACTTTTGTACTACCTAAAAGAGATGCAAACCCTTCAAAGTTATTTAACTTCTTGACAAGTTCTTTATAACCAAACCATGCTCTTAGCTTTGAAAGTGTATCATTATCAGCACCCAACTGAGCATTTGGATGTATAGTGACTATTTCAGAATTTATCATGCCGTTTGCTTCATCAAATTCAGCTTGAGTATAGTTGACTACCTCAGTACCAGTATACACCCCTTGCTTCACAGGTCTTCTATCGCTTACTGCCTCAAGTTCAATAATTAACTTATGGTTAGCCGTTGGTGATAGCTTCTGTAGTCGCATGAACTGGGGTATTCTCTCGCTAGCTATAACTTGACTAATATGTTCTAGATTCTTATCAACCTCTTTCGCATATAGCTTATAGTCTTTGATCCTTTGTAGCCTTTCTCTTGTATCACTCCCCTTCCATTTAGGAAAATACTGCCCTTTTGGGTGAAGCTCTATAAACTTGCTGCTCGTAGCAAGTCTATTATCTGTTTCATAACCAGCCCCTCCTAAGTAATACAAATGTGAGCCTGATATATCATAGTCACCTAAATTTTCAGAAGTATTAACCTCCCAAAATGCCGTCTGAAAATAAGGTACATTCTTATTAATGCCTTTTAGAGTTGTAAATGCTATTTCGCATGGTGGCTTGATTGAATAATGAGACTTAATAAATATAGTATCATATATTACCGTATCTCTTAGCATACTACTTGTATCTAGCGGATCAAATTTAGAACTGACCTCAGCACCTTTAATATAGTAGTTCTCTCTTCTAATCTGACACTGGCCATCAAAAGCTTGATAGCCATGTAATATCACATCAGGATATGAGAAGCAATCTACCGATTGCATATTACTGCCACCACTAATTTTGTAGACTGAGTTAGGTTCAAGCTCCACAATAAGTTTAGAAGAATTTTCATTGGCTACAAGTTTGCTATCAGAATATACCTGGATAACTGGCTGATGCACAGGCTTATCCGGTTCACAAACATCAACTAATGTAATATCTAAACGGCTTTT
>JGI12316J15310_10000037_pt8 | contig 130494 bp, 111 predicted proteins | sample MarCyaLeptolynsp_FD_15310 | JGI IMG/M metagenome (IMG submission 15310)
CACGCATCAGGGGGCGATCAGCCACGAGCATCTGGATTACTACCTCGACGAATTCGTATTCCGCTTCAACCGCCGCAGCTCACGCAGCCGCGGGAAGCTGTTCTACCGCCTTGTCCAGCAGGCCGTCGCGGCCGAGCCCACGCCGTACCGCTCGATCGTGGCCGATTGGGACGCCGAACCGGACTAACGCCGACCACAAGATGTTGGGGCTACCTGAGTCAAGTGGATACCCCACTCTGGCCGAGTTCGAGGCGCGGTTCGCCAGCGAGCAGGCCTGTCGAGACTATCTGTGTCAGCTGCGCTGGCCGGAGGGATTTCGGTGTCCGCGCTGCGGGCACGACAAATCGTGGACGGTGCGTACGGCGCTGCTCGAGTGCGCCGGCTGTGGGCATCAAGCTTCGGTGACGGCAGGCACGATCTTTCAAGACACGCGCAAGCCCCTGCAGAGTTGGTTTCGAGCCATGTGGTGGCTGACCAGCCAGAAGAATGGCGCGAGCGCACTGGGACTGCAACGGGTGTTGGGTCTGGGCAGCTACAAGACCGCTTGGAGCTGGTTGCACAAGCTGCGGCGCGCGATGGTGCGGCCCGGTCGCGATCGACTCAGCGGGCGCGTGGAGGTTGACGAGACTTACTTGGGAGGCCTGGAGGAGGGCGTACGCGGCCGCCAAACCGACGCTAAGGCGTTGATTGCAATAGCCGTCGAGGAAGACGGGGCCGGCATCGGACGGGTTCGGATGCACACCATCCCGAACGCCTCCGCGGACAGCTTGACGGCCTTCGTCGGCGAGTCGATCGAAGTTGGCAGCGTGGTCCATACCGACGGTTGGCTGGGCTATGCGCCGCTCGAGGGATACGGCTATCGCCACGAGGTGAGCTTCGTGGAGGGGCAACCGGCTAGCGCGTCGGAGTTGCTCCCCCGGGTGCATCTCGTGGTCTCGTTACTGAAGCGCTGGCTGCTGGGCACGCATCAAGGAGCGGTCAGCCATGAGCATCTCGACTACTACCTCGACGAATTTACCTTCCGCTTCAACCGCCGCAAGTCGAGAAATCGAGGCAAGCTGTTCTACCGCCTGGTTCAGCAGGCCGTCGCGGTGCAACCGACGCCCTACAAATCGATGGTCGGAGGCGGCGCAAAACGCCTGCCGGACGACCACAACATGTAGTGGCCATTTCCAGCTACCTGAGTCAAGTAAATACCCACCATGATCTATTCTAGCGCTGGTCGCGGCGCAGGGTCATGCCGCCGTCGACGGTGATCACTTGTCCGGTGACGTAGTTGTCCGGCTCGATCAGGAAGCGTACGGTGCGGGCGATGTCTTCGGCGCGGCCGAATCGCGGAACTACTCCCGAAGCCACGAACGGGTCGTACTTGCCGCTGCGCAGGCTCGTCTGCGCCATGCCGGCCATGGTGGCGCCCGGCGCGATAACGTTGACGCGGATATTCGGCTTGCCGCCGACCTCCTTGGCCAGCACCAGCGCCGCCTGGACGAGGGCGGCCTTGGCGGCGCCGTAGGCCGTCGACCCCTCGAACGGATAGTCGCCCTGCATGCTGGAGAAGAGTGCGATCGATCCGGGGGTTCCAGCGGCTTGGAGGCGCTCCGCGGCGGCGCGCGCCAGCAGGATCGGCGCCAGATAGTTCGCCTCGAGCGAAGCCCGCAGCGTGGCTTCGTCGGCGCCGCGCGCGGGGTCGCCTGCGAAAACCACCAGCGACTCCAAGCGTTCTCCGGCGGCGTTGAGGAGCGCCTGGCGGGTTGACTCGTCGGCCAGCTCGCCGTCCACGAGTTCGACGTCGGCGGCTCCGGCTGAGCGGGCGGCCTCGGCGAGGGCCTCGGCTCGCTCGCGGTCGGACCGGTAGCCGATCACCAGCCGAGCGCCCTCCCGCGCCAGCAGCATCGCCGTGGCGGCGCCGAGGCCGCCGGAGCCGCCGGCGAGAATCACGGTCTTGTCGGCGAGCGTGCTTCCGGAAAAGTCGAACTCGAAGCGCTCGTAGCGCTCGGCGACGGATTCATCGAAAAAGTTAGAGGGCATGGGCTTTCTCAGGATGGCGCATGGCCGCGTACCCGATCGCGACGAGGGTGAGCCAGAGCGCCAGTACTTCGCTGTCGCCCAGGGTGACGTCGAAGGCGCCGACGATCAGCACTGCGAGCACTCCTGCGACGAGGGCGTGGACCGTCGCCTTGTCGTCATCGCGGCCCGGCGGCGCCGAGCGCAGCGCGCGCCGGCAGTCGAACAGGATCTTGCCGAGCAGCCACAACAAGAAAGCCAGCGCCGGCAGTCCGCGCTCGGCCGGGTAGTGCACGTAGATGCTGTGCAGGTGCCCGTAATAGGCCGGCGGCAGCTCTCCCACGTCGGGGTCGAGATACTCGCGAAACAGCGGACCGACGCGCTCGGGGCCTACGCCGAACAGCGGCTTGTCGGCGATCATCTTGGCGCCGGTCTGCCACATCAGCAGGCGGTTGGCGTTGGCGGAGAGGTCGCCGATCGATCGGATGCGCTCCTGCACGACTCCCGGCGCCGCCAGGATCGCGATGACCGTGACCACCGGCGCGAGCCACAGCAGTCGAGGCCGCGTGCAGGCCAGGAAATAAAGCGCCAGGGGCGGCAGAGCCAGCCAGACGCTGCGCGTGCCGCTGAGCAACAGTCCGGCCGCCAGGCACGCTGCGACTGCGAGCCAGATGCGGGGGGCGCGCCGCACCGACCGGCTGAACAGCAGGTAGGCCGCCGCTGCGCCGAAGACCAGCAGCCCGGCTTGCGAGAATGTCATCCAGTGGCTGAAGAACCCGGTGATGCGGTCGGGGGCGTAAAAAGTCAAAAAGTCCAGCCCCGACTCTCGCCAGGCCTGGACGCGCAAGACGAACTGCACCGCGCCGACCGCTACCGCGACAAACGTCGCCGCGAACCAGCCGTGCAGCAGGCGGCGCCGGCGGTCCGCGGTGTCAAACAACGTGTAGGCGACCGGCAGCGCCAAGAAAACATAGAACTTCTTGAACTGCGGCAGTCCTTCTGCGAAATGGCCGTTGACCAGCGCCGAGACGACCGTCCAGCTTAGAAAAAGTCCCAACGGCCAAGCCAGCGGCGGTATGCGCCACGGCTTCCGCGATGCGATTAGCAGCGCCAGGGTCACGCCGAGCGCCACGTGCGAGACGGCGATCGAGAACAGCCCGGAAACCGAGAACACAAAGGCCGCTGCAGCCGCGGCTTCTTCCAGGCGCTGGGACATCGGATGTTCCAGTATGCCAACTTCGGCCGCTCGGGGCCCAAAACGGAAGAGCCCCGGGCCGACGCCCGAGGCTCTTCGCTCGTGCCGGAGAGATTCGGTCTCAGGCCTTGGTGGCGCTCCTTCTGCGCGGCAGGCCGCGGCGCATGGGCTTGAGCGTGAAGTAGCCCTTCGCCAGCGCGGGTTTCAGCCGGATCGCCTGCTCGAAGCTCTCGAGCGCCTCGTCCTCCTCGCCCATCGCCTGCAGGGCGACGGCCAGGTTGAGGTGCGCCTCGGCCAGTTTCTGGTTGCGATCCACAGCGGCGCGGTAGTAGTCGGCCGCCTTGGAGTGATTCTCGGCCTTCTGCTCGAGCAGACCAGCGTTGAAGAGCACTTCGGCCGAATCGTCCTTGAGGCCGGCGAGCTTGTTGTAGATCTCGCGCGCCTGGTCGTAGTTCTTCTGAATCACCCGCACCGACGCCAGGCCGAGCAAGGCCTCGGGCTCGTCGGGGCGCAGGCTCAGAACCTTCTCGAACGCCTCGGCGGCCTTGTCGTGCTCCTGCAGGCGCAGGTGCGCGATGCCGCGGTTGAGCCATGCTTCGGGCCAGTCTTCCCTGTGCTTGATGCAGCGCTCGTACAGCATCGAAGCCTGCTTCCACTGGCCGTTCTTGTGCAGCGTGGTGCCCAACCGGAACAGCGGTTCGGGCGAGCTGGTCGCCTCGGCGACGCGGTCGTAGTAGTTGACCGCCTGGTCCCATTCCAGATTGCGCTCGTGCATCACGGCCAGACTGTAGAGCGCCGGCAGCGAGTCTTCGTCGAAGCTCAGCACGCGCTCGTAGAGCTTGCGGGCTTCATCGTTGCGGTCGAGCTCCTGGAAGCAGGCGGCGAGGTTGAGATGCGCCTCGACGGAGTCTTCGCGCGATTCCAGAGCCCGTCGATAGGGCGGAACCGCAGCCTCGAAGTCGCCGCGCTTTTGGCTGACCAGCCCGAGGTTGTACCAGCCTTCGTAGGACTCGGGCTCGAGCTCGGTGAGCTTTTCGTAGTGCTCCTGAGCCTCTTCGAGCTTGTCCTGCCGGTAGAGCACGTAGGCCAGTCCCTCGTGCGCCTTGGCGTTGTCGGGCGAGAGTTCGAGCAGCTTGCGGAAGCAGTTTTCGGCGTCGTCGAAGGCGGCCGTCTTGACATAGACGCCGGCCAGGTTCGTGAGCACCTCGACCGAATCGGGCTGCTTGTCGAGCGCGATGACGTAGTGCTCGATGGCCTTTTGGTGATTCTCTTCGAGCTGGTAGGCGGCGCTGACGCCGAATGCCGCGGCGAAGGAGTCTTCGTCCGACCGCAGATAGGTTTCATAGGCCTCGCGGGCGCCGGCGGGGTCTCCGCACTTCAGGCAGGCTCCGCCGAGTCCCAGCCAGGCCTCGGTCAAATCGGGCGACTGATCGACCGCAGCCCGGAAGGCGACGCGCGCTTCCTGGTAGCGTTCCAGAGCTTCGAGGGCGAGGCCGTAGTTGAACTGTGCAGCCGGATTGTTCGGATCGAGCGCGAGCAGTTCCTGATAGGAGTCGACGGCCTGCTCGAACTCGCGTCTCTCGAGGTAGATCTGCGCGACGGCCGTGCAAACCTCGGCGAGATCCTCGCCGGCGGCCTTGGCCGCCTGCAGCTCTTCGAGCGCCTCGTCAAAGTCGCCGCGGAGGTAGGCGCGGACGGCCGCTGCGTAGTGATCCGCTCCGCCTTCGTCCTCTTCATCGAAGAGATCGGGCGTTTCCGAATCGCTCAAATCCAACGCCGGAACCTGCTCGAGCTGGTCTTGCTCGACCGCTTCCTTGCGGCTCTCGCCGCGTTCCAAGAAGTTAAGATCGCCCAGGATTCTCATCACTTACCTCAAATTGAAGCGCCGGCAGCCGGCTCTGAAGCCCATCAATACTGTCTCCTGCCGCCCGAGGACTGGGCCGCCGGCTGTTCGTCTGCAAAATCCGCACTCAAATCAATCCCTTCGGTTTGGTCGGGGGGCGTCACCGGAACGTCCCATTCGTCTTCGTCCGCAAATCGGGCTTCGATCGACACCGAGTCATAGAAAACCGCAGAGGGCTCGAGTGCACCGGGAAGCTGCGCGAGCAGTTCACGCAGGGACTCCGACGGCTCGGCGTCTGCGACCGCGTCCAGGTTCATCGTGACGGCGGCGACGTCGTCGAAGGCGCGGTATTCGGGCCCCAGGCGAATCGAAGCCGATTCATCCAGGGACAAGGCTTGCGGGGACTGCGGAGGCGTCTCACTGCGAGTCGGCTCGAGCGAGGTCGTCGGCGCGTCGACGGCGGGCGGCTCGGCCGGCGTGCAGACGGTGAGCGGCAGGCTCATTCTGCCGCGGAAATCTGGAGAGGGGCGCAGCGCCTCCAAGTCGCCTGACGGCGCTTGTGTTGGGGAGGCCGCCTCAAACGCGTGAATCGACGGCAGCCCGCGCTGTCCCCAGACCGACTCCACGGCGCTGACCCTCCAGCTCTCGAGCGGATCGCCCTGGAGATAGCCCTGGATGGCGGGCTCGACCCCTGCCATCACCATCGAGGGCTTGAACCGAGTGCGAGTTCCACCGGGCCGGGGCGGCCTCGCCCGTATGGGGGGACGTTTCGCGGCGGCCGTCCTCTCCGTCGGCTCTCCGGCGCCGGGCAGCGGATGGGATTCGAAGACATCGTCGTCGATGTCTTCGGCGATCTGGTCGGCGTGCTTGTGGAGTCCGTTGGATGTCGCAGAGTTGTTCGGCGACGGGAACGGCACGACTTTGAGGTTGCGCTCGAGTTCCTGCAGATCCAGATCGTCGCGCAACGCCTCTTCGGCGAGTTCCTTGACCAGCTCGTCGGCGACCGCTTCGTCGAAGGCCGATTCGTCGTCGTCCTCGCCGCGGACCTGCGCCGCTTCTTCGGCCTTGATGAGCTCGGCGAGCGGATCGAGTTCGGGCTCGTCGTCGAGGTCGTCGTCGGCCGCGGCGATGTCGTCTAGAGGGGCGTCGTCGATCTGGGGCTCGGCAGCGACCGGCTCCTCGGACGCCTCGGCGGCCCCGAGCAGGTCGTCCTCGAAGGCGAAGTCGGGTTCGGGCAGGTCGGCGAAGTCCGCCAGCGGATCGTCGTCGAGGTCGTCCGCCGCGGGCGGCTGCTCGCGGCTGACCGGGGTCGGTGCGGAAGTTGCGGGCGACTTCTGAGACCAATTCGACGAGGGGTCCTCCATCAGGCGATCCAGGATGGAAGGCGCGTCGTCGGCGAGGTGCATGCCGTCGTCGGCGGCGGGCTGGGGAGATTCGGCCGCCGCCGCGTCCGGCTCGTCCTGTTTGCTGATCCGGTCTTCGCTAAGCGCGTCCTTGGCCGCGACGACAGGATCGGAGTCCCTGGAAGGGTCTTCGAAGTCGGGCAGTTCGTCGCCAAGCTCGGCGAACAGGTCGTCGCTGAGCGGCGGCAGCTCTTCGATCTCTTCCAAAGACCGCGGCGGATCGTCCCCGTCGAAGTAGTCGCGTAGGAAGCTTGGCGAGTCTTTCTCGGCGAGCGGCTCGTGGTCGTGATCGCCGTCGGACTCGGTGGCCTTATCAGCGAGCATGCGGAGGGCGCGCAAGGCGTCTTCGGCCGACTGCCGCGAGACGTCAGGCTCGAACGAGGCTTCGCCCCGTGCGTCGAGGAATTCCACGTCGGAGTCGGAGTGGTCGGTCTCTTCGGCCAGCCGCCAGAGCTCTTCGACGCCGTCTGCGCTGTCATCGGCGTCATGACGGTCGGAGGAGACGGCGAGAGGGGCCTCGGCGTCGGATTCGGGTTCGGCTTCGGCGCGGGTTTGCGCGACGAGATCATCGAGCGAGGACGGCTCCGGGGCGGACCCCCCGGCAGACATCTCGTCGTGGAGCAGATCGTCTTCCGGCTCGGCGCTCAGTGCGATCGGGTCAGGCTTCTCTTTTCTTGCCGGGTTCTGGTCGGTGAGGAGGCGGTCGAGCGTTTGCTTCTTGTACTGCGCGGCGTGCTCGTCGGAGCAGAATTCTGACTTGGTGCGCCAAGCGCGCAGCCGCGGAATCTTCTCGTGGCACAGGAGGCAATACATGACCAATGACGTCCTCGGCCCGCTGAGGCGCGCCGAGGATTCGAAGAGCTGCTTTGGAGCGGCCCTCTCCCAAAATGCATTCTGCTGTAAGGATCGACTCTTGGGGGATCCGCGCCACACCCTAGTCGCTCAGGTAAGAACACGTAGTACAGGACTCAAGAGCGGCTTGGTCTCTGCTGTAAGTCGTCTGTTTTGAGAGGCTTGCCGCCTAGTCGAAGGAGCCGGCCCGACGCGGTGATCGAACCAACGGACTAAGGGAAGGCGGCGACCTGAGTCAGGTCGCCGCGCGTTTGTCGAGGATCTACTGGACGGTGGTCGAGGGCGACCCGCCGTCGTCGGGCACGTCGCGAATGAAGTCTTCGACCAGGCGCCGCTGTTCGGCTTCATTGAGCGACGAGCGGATGAGCTTGGCGGCGGCCTGCAAGGCGAGCTCGACGGCTTCATTGCGGACCTGCTGCAGGGCGGCGCGCTGTTCGGTTTCGATGCGCTTGAGTCCCTGGTCGACGACCTTCTGGGACTCCGCCTTGGCTTCTTCGATCATCTTCTCGCGCACGTGCTGTGCATCGAGACGGGCTTGCTTGAGAGTCTCTTCGGATTTGCGCAGGGCGGCCGCGGACTCTTCGCGCGCTTTGGCGATGGCCTCTGAGGCTTCCTGGTTCGCCTTCTCGGCTTGCGAGACGGCGTCCTGGATGCGCTGCTCGCGCTCGTCGAGCGAAGCGAGCAGCGGCCCCCAAGCGATCTTACGCAGTACGACCAGGGTGAGGATGAAGACGACGACCGTCCAAATCATCAACCCGGGCTCGAACTGCAGGAGTGCGTTCGAGGCGTTCATCGTCCTACTTGACGAAGATCACGACGAACGCCACGCCCAAAGCGATGACGGCGACGCCTTCGAGCAGGAACAGCGGCAGTTGGAACGCCGCGGTGATTTCACGGGCGGCCTGCGGCTGGCGCGCGATGCTCTCGACCGCGGCGGAGGTCAGCTTGCCGATGCCCATGCCGGCTCCGATCACGGCAATCCCGGCGCCGATGGCGGCTCCGAAATAGTGGAGGGTGCTGGCGCCTTCGGCGGTCTGCGCGAAAGCCGCGCTGGGGGCGATCACGGTGATCAGCGTCAAAAGGAGCAGCGCTTTCGCCGCTTGGTGGATGCTTGCTTGCATTTCGGGGTTTCTCCTCGAGTAACTTGAACTTGACGTTTACAGTTGTCGGCCGGTGACGGACGCTTAATGAGAGGAATGGATCACCATTCCGATAAACAAAGACGACAGCAGCGTGAAGACATAGGCCTGAATGAAGGCCACGATGATCTCCAGAATTGTGATCGCAACGGCCAGCGGAATCGCCAGCGGAGCGACCAGTAAGCTTTTGAAAACAAAGATGAAACCGAGCATCACGATGATGACGATGTGGCCGGCGGTCATATTCGCGCCCAAACGAATCATCAACGCGATCGGCTTCACGAACAGGCTCAAAGTTTCAATCACGATCAGCAGAGGCGCCAGCGCCATCGGGGTGCCGGCGGGCACCATGTGCTTGATGTAGCCGATCGGTCCCTGCACGATGATGCCGGAGACGACGATCAACACGAGCGTCATGACCGACAGTGCGCCGGTGACGTTGAGGTTGCTCGTGGCGGTGTAAGACCCTGGGACCATGCCCAGCAGGTTGCAGGCGAGGATGAAGAAGAACAGCGTGCACAGAAACGGCGTGAACATCCGTCCGTACTTCTCGCCCATGGCGTTGTAGGCGATCTCGTCGCGAATATACAGCACGACCGCTTCGACGGCGTTGCCCAGACCCTTGGGGGTTTCGCCGGAGCGGAAGCCGCGCATCGTGAAGCCAAGCAGGATGATCAGGCCGACAGCGGCGATCATCATCATCACGACCGCCTTGCTGATGTGCCACTCCTCGAGCTGCGTGCCGGGGTACTGCTGATTGGTGATGTGGTGCATCAGCACCGAAGACAGCGTCTGCTCATGCTCGCCGCCGTGGCCGCCCTCGGGGGCGTGCTCGGCGCCAAGCAGCATGAGCGACGTCAGCAGCGTCAGCAGCAACAATTTTGCCGTTCTAGCCAGCGTCATCCTTTCGACTCCGCAAACCTTTGGTAGCGAATCCCTTCCACTACTTGCGCCGCCAGATAAATCGTCATCAGCGTCGCCGTAAACCCGACTCGCGCCTCCGGCAAGCGAGCCAATCCCCATCCCATCGCCACGATCATCCACAGCGTGCGCGCGGCCATGCCGGCCAGAGCGGCGCCCATCGGTTTCCAGTCGGGCCGGCGGCGCCACCACGCAAGCAGAGCTTCCGAGATCATCACAAACGGAACGCCCGCAAGGCAGCCCCACGCGATGGCCGTCATGAGCTCGAGACTCATCATCGGAGCAGCCCCATCACCCTCGCGAGGTTATATAGGCCCACACCCAATCCGATGAACAATCCTACAACGGTCGAAACCGGGTTGGCGTCCAAACCTTCCCCGATCAGGTAGCCGAGCAGCAAGCCCCCGATCACCGAACCGCTCATCGTCCACCCGGCGTCCGCAGCCCTACCGCCCATCTTGTTGAGCCAGGGCGGCTTCTTGGTCGAGCGCCCAGGCCCCTCGGATTGCGAGCCGCTCATCTCTGACAGCTCGCCGGCGCCTTTGACTGCACGGGACCTCTAGGGAAAGTCGGATCGGAAATCCGAATGGAATCAACTCCTTCGACGATACCAAACCCGGATTCACCTGATCAACCTTTGTTGTTGATCTGAGGCGATGAATCTTGCGCCGCACCCGGCGGCGGAGGGAATCCGATGCGGCGCAGCAGCTCCGGGTAGCGCGGATGCGTCCGGATCGCGTCGTAGGAGGGTTCGCACTGCAGGTAGACGAGCATGTTGTCGCGCCGCTCGACGGCGTCGAAGAGTATGTCCATGGCGCGATCGAACTCGCCGATGCCCATATCGAGAATGGCGAGAATCGCTGTCGGGGGGCTGATGGCCTCGAGCTTCCTGCGCCCGGCGCGGGCGCTGTCGAGGTCGCCGTTGAGCGCCTGGAAGCGGCTGCGGATGAAAGTCATGCGCACCTCATCCGGCGCCAGGCCGGCCAACTGCTCGATCACCTCCAGTGCTTCCTGCCGGCGGCCGGAGGCGCCGCAGGCCACCAGCAGGTCCATCGACGCTTGCAGAAACGTGGGGTCGAGTTCGAGGGTGCGGCGAAACTGTGCGATCGCGGCGTCGTACTCGCGACGAAAGTGCAGGATGCGGCCCACGGCGGTAGAGATGATGGCCGACAGCGGATCGAGTTCGCGGGCGCGATGGATCGCGTCGAGCGCTTCGTCGAGCCGCAGCGCCGTCGCCAGGAACATCGCGTACTGGTGATGGGCGGTGGCGTAGTTGGGATTCAGCTCGATCGCCCGTTTGAAATTCCGCTCCGCCGCGGGCCAGTCGAAGTCCGCCCGCAGCGCGACTTGGCCGAGCGGCACGTAGCCCTCGGCGCGGTTGGGGTCGAGTTCGACCGCGCGCCGGGCCCAGGTGCGGGCCTGTTCGAAGATCTCCCTGGGGTTGGAATCGTCGTGCAACCGAGCGGCCCGCAGGATCTGCGCCTCGGCCACGCCGGCGGCCGCGGGGGCGAACTCGGGATCGATGCGGTGCGCCGCCTCGAATGCGGTCAGCGCATGGTCGAGCGCCTCGCGGCGACGCTGGTTGAGATAGAAACGGCCTGACAGATACAGATCGTAGGCTTCCAGACTGTTCGTTGGCCGCGTATAGCGTCCGTCGCGGGAAAGGCGCAGGCGGAAGTTCGTCGCCACGGCATGCGCGATCTCGTCCTGAATTGCGAAAACATCGCCCAAATTGCCATCGAAGCGCTCGGCCCACAGATGCTGGCCGCTGCTGACCTCGACGTGCTGGACCGCGACGCGCAGCCGGTCGCCGGCCTTGCGGACGCTGCCTTCGAGCACTGTCTCGACGCCCAGTTTGCGGCCGATCTCACGCACATCGTAGGCCTTGCCCTTGAACTGGAACGACGAGCCGCGCGAGACGACCTTCAAGCCTTCGATTCCGGACAAGGCGTTGAGGATCTCCTCGGCCACGCCGTCGCAGAAAACTTCCTCGTCGCGTTGCGGGCTCATGTCGACCAGCGGCAGCACGGCGACGGTCGCCTGCGCCGGCGTGCGGTAGGCGCGCATCCGGCCCGTCCTGGCCACGCGGGCGCGCTCGCTGACCTTCACCAACGCCTCGACGACGACGTCCATGGAGTCGTAGCGCGCCGCAGGCTCTTTCTGGAGCAGCTTGGCGACGACCGCCGCGAGGTCGGCCGGGATGTCGTCGCGCAGGTCGCTCACGGGCGGCGCCTGGGTGTGGACGATGTCGTAGAGGATCTCGGCCGGCGAGTCGGCCTGGAACGGCGTTCTCCCGGCTAGCAGCTCGAAGACGACGACGCCGAAGGAAAACTGGTCGGAGGCGGCGTCGGTCGGCAGGCCGAGAGCCTGTTCCGGCGCCATGTAGGCGACGGTCCCGGCGGTCTCGAAGTCGGCTTGCTGCTGCGCGCCGACCGCCTGCGCCAGGCCGAAGTCGGTGAGTTTTACGTCGTCCTCGTCGGTGAGCAGCACGTTGGCGCTCTTGACGTCGCGGTGGACGATGCCGTGGCGGTGGGCGTGGGTCAGGGCGCGGGCGATGTGGACCGCCCACTGGAGAACCCGGGGCAGCGGCAGTCCGTCCTGCGCCTCAGCGATAGCGTCGCGCAGCGTGCCGCCGGGCAGGAACTCAAAGACCAGAAAGCGGTCGCCCTCGTCTTCCTCGACCGCATAAATCGTGGCGATGTTGGGATGATTGAGGCGTGAGATGGCGCGCGCCTCATGCAGAAACTGCTGCACTGCTTCCGAGCCGGGGTTCAGACTCGGGCTCAGGAATTTGAGCGCAACCAAGCGATCGAGCCGCGTGTCGCGCGCCTTGTAGACGATCCCCATGCCGCCTTCGGCGATGCGGTCGAGCAACTCGTAGTGGGCGATGCGTTGCGTCATCGCAATTTTCTGATTATGGCAATCCGGCGTGGCCGGCGAGCGCCGCCGGGAGACATCTAAGGCGGCCGCCGAGCGGACAATTGAGCCAAACCCCTGATTGTAGTTGGGGTTGCGGTCGACCGATTCTGCTACTAGACCCATCCGACCGGGTCTGCTGCGACTTGCCATGGCTGCGACTTCCCCCGCCGATCTGCGTCGCATCCGCTCGGACCGCGCTGAATCGAAGGACGCGGCGTTCCTGCTGCCGCGTCTCGGTCACGGCTGGCAGGCTTCGGCGGGCTTCGTCGCCGGCGGCCTGGTGACGGCGGTGCTGATGCTCGGCTCGGCCGCCTTGTCGACCGTCGCCTGGTGGGAGGTCGTCGGACGCTTCGGCGGATTCGCCCTGGGCGGCGCGATCGGCGGCGCCGCGCTGGCGTGGGGGCTGCCCGGCAAGCGCGGTTGGCGCCACGGCGCGATGGGTTTTGCGCTCGGCATGCTCGCGCCGGCGTTTCTGGCCGGCTCGGCGGTTGCGGAAATCATCTCCTTCCAGCGCGACCGCGACATCACGGCCATCGGGTTGGCGGCTTTCATCGCCTTCTCCACCGGCTACGGCATCGGCGGAGCGCTGGGCATGAGCTTCGTGTGGCCGAAACTGTTCTGGACGGCCGGCTGGCGATTCTTCTTCGCCGGCGGGTTGGGCGGGTTGATTTGCGCCGGGGGGGCGGCGCTGGCTGGAGACCCGCGGACGCTCACCGCCGAGCGCGCGATGCTGACGACCGCCGTCGTGTTGCTCGGGCACCTCACGCCGTTCGCTCTGGGCGGATGGCTGGCGGGACGGGCCGTGGACGCCGAACTCAACCCGGCGCCGCAACGGCGTCGGAGAAGCCGTTAGCTCACTCGGCCGGTTCGATCAGCGCCGCCATCGCGCCCTGGGAGCGCTCGAGCCGCCAATCGGGTCCGTAGGCGTGGATCTGATCGCGTTTGCGCTCGGCTTGCGACAGAGGCAAAGTTGCCAACCGGGTGTGGCCCTTCTTGTCGACCTCGACGGTGTGGTCGTAGGCTTTGTCCTCATCGAAGCCGAACAGATCGATGAGCATCTCGATGACGTAATCGTAGGTGTGATCCTCGTCGTTGAGCAGGATGACGTGAAAAAGCTTGCCGGTTTCGTCTTTGGTCTGTTCATCCTCGAAGACGTCTTCTCCGAGGTCCGGCATCACGACCGCCGAGCTCATGAAAGTATCCTATCAGAGCTGTCCGCTGCCGCTGGCGGCGGCCAGCGCGGCAGGTCGAACTGTTCGGCCGCTTCCTGGTAGAGCCCTCCCAGCGCGGGGCCGGTCAGCAGCGCCGCCGGCCACAGGACGGGGCTGAAGCCGTCCGGGTGGATGATGACGCGCTGGGCCGCCGCAATCGCGTTGAGCGCCTCCGACAGCGCCATCCACAGCAGGCCCGCCGCCGACCACGCCCACAGCCGCCGTGGAGGTTGACGCAAACCCGCGCCGGCCAGAAACAGGCCCGCGACGCCGGCGGCGAGCCAGACATCGCCGTCGCCCGGCAGCGGACCGCGCACGGCCAGCCCATACAGCGCCAGCCCGGCAAGTCCCGCGATGAGCGTGAGCGGCGACGACGGGCGCAACTCCCACGCCCGCCGGCCGCCCAGCCATTCCGCCGTCAGCGCCATCAGAGGCAAGATCGAGGCGAACGTCCACCCCAGCGCGGCATAGCGCGGCAGGTCGTCGGACGGCCAGCCGAGATAGGCCCACAGGCCGCGCCGCTCGTTGAGCGCTTCCACGGCGACCCACAGGAAGATTGACAGGGTCGCCATCCAGACCAGCGCCTGCGGTTCCGCGGCCAAAGGGGACGAGCCTCGCCGCCTCTCCAGGGCGGCGTCGGCGAGCAGGAACAACGCCGTTCCGGCGACCGGGTGCAACAATAAGGCCGCCGGGGCGAGGCCTGCCGCTGCGCCGCTGACCGTCAGCCCCAGCGCGATCAGGCCCAACCACTCCCGATGGCGCAGCATGAACCTACTCTAGCGGGCTTGCTACGCTGAACAAGCGTGCCGCCGGCCTCCGACCTTTCCTGGGTGACGCTTCCGGTCGATGCGCTCGACGTAGCGCCGGACGGGCCCGGGGTGACGCTGATCGAACCCGCCGGCGGAACCCCTTATCTGGGGCGTACGCGCAACTTGCGTCGCCGCCTGCGCCGCCTGCTTCGGCTCCGTCTGCCCGACGGCCGGACTTTTGGCGAGGCCGTCGAAGAGGTGCGCTACTGGGCCGTGGGCTCGTCGTTCGAAGCCGACTGGCGGCTGTGGCGGGCGGGCCGCGAGGTCTGGGCCGATCAATACCGCCGCCGTCTGCGGCTGCGCGGCGCGCCCCTGGTCAAGGCCCACTTGGCGAACCGTTTCCCGCGCACTTCGGTCACCACGCAGCTGACCGGCGGCCGATCGCTGTACTTCGGGCCGTTTCGCTCCCGCACCGCGGCGGAGGCCTTCGAGGGCCGGCTGCTGGACTTCTTCAAGGTGCGCCGTTGCGTGGAGAACCTCGAGCCTTCTCCCGATCATCCCGGCTGCATCTACGGTGAGATGGATAAGTGCCTGCGGCCCTGCCAGCAGGCGGTCTCCGACGAGGCCTATCGCGAGGAGTCCGGCCGCTTGCTGCAGGCTTTGGGCAGCCGCGGCGCCTCGCTGCTCGACGAGCTGTCACGCAGCCGCGACCAGGCCAGCGAGGAACTCGAGTTCGAAGAGGCCGCGCGTTGGCACCGCCGCATCGAGCAGCTCGAGGGCGTCCTGGCTGGGCTGGATGAAACGGCGCGCGACGTGGACTGTCTGCACGGCGTCGTCATCCAGCGCGGAGTCAGCGGCGACTCGGCGACGCTGTTTCCCGTGGTCAAGGGCTGTCTGCTCAGCCCGCTGCGGCTGGACTTGAGCGGTCATCCCGCGCAGATTTCCCTGGACCGGCGAGTGCGCGAGCTGCTTGACGAGGCGCCGCTCGAGGCACCGGCAAGCGTCGCCGAACGCTTCGATTCGCTGGCGCTGCTGCGGCGTTGGCTCTACAGCAGTTGGCGGCAGGGCGAGATGGTCGTCTTCGAAGGTTTCGACCGCATTCCCTACCGCCGGATCGTCAACGCCATCTCGCGCGTGATGCGCGGAGAGCAGTCGGCAACGGCCATCGAAACCGCGGCCATGCGCCGCGCCGCGAAGCTCGAGTCGCGGGCCGCCGAGACTTCCTCTGACAACAAAAGCTAATCGCATCGACCCGACGAGTCGATGAGATGCACGGGGTGTTGGCGATGGAACAACTCGTGAACATGAAACGTTTGCGGCAGGTTTCGCTCGAGGACGACGAATTTCTGCTTGAACTGCTCGAGACCTATCTGGAGGATGCCGTCAGGCAGCGCGCCGATCTTGCCGCAGCCGAGGCCTCCGCCGACCTGCAGCTTCTCGCCGACCGAGCCCATCGCATCAAGGGCGGCGCGTCGAACCTTGGCGCGGAGTCGCTTGCGAATCTTTGCGCCGAGTTGGAGAGAGCGGCCAAGCGGGGCGAGCCGCGCAGCGACCTCAGCCAAGCCGTGCAGTCGGAGATGGATCGCGTCTCACAACGACTTCGGGAGTTGGCCGTCGACATCTCCGGTCGCCGATAGTCCGATGCGAGTCCTAGTCGTCGATGATGATCCGGTCGCCGTTCGCGCAGTAGGCGCGGCGGTGAGGAAGTTTGGCTACGTCGCGATCGAGTGCCCCGACGCCGCCTCGGCGTGGAAGGTTCTCGAGAACGAGGCCATCCCGATCGTGTTGACGGACTGGCACATGCCCGGCGAAGACGGCGTCTCGCTATGTCGCCGCATCCGTTCGAATCAGCTCGCCTACTACACCTACGTGATCTTCGTGACTTCGCGCTCGCAGCATGAAGACTTGCTGAACGCGCTCTCCGCCGGCGCCGACGACCTGATCGCCAAGCCGTTCGATCCCGCTGAGCTGCGCGCCCGCTTGATCGTGGCCGAGCGCATCGTCAACCTCGAGTCGCGTCTGCGCGCGGCGGCCGACGAGTTGCGCCAACGCAACGAGGACCTGGATCAGAAATCGAAGATCGATCCGTTGATGGGCATCGGGAACCGGTCCTCGTTCGAGACCAAGATCCGCGAGGTGCATACGAACGCCGCCGCGCACGGGGGGCGCTATAGCCTGGTGATGTGCGACGTCGACCACTTCAAGCACTTCAACGACACCTTCGGACACCAGGCCGGCGATGAGATTCTACGGCGGATCGCCGATGCGGTGCAGCTAGGAATTCGCTCGAGCGACAGCCAGTATCGCTATGGCGGTGAAGAGATCATCATCGTGCTGCCGGATCTCAATCTGGCCGGCGCCAAGCGCGTCGCCGAGCGCGTGCGGCGGCAGGTGGCGGGCGCCGAGTTCGCCCTCGAAAACGCCGATCTGCCGTTCCATGTGACCATCAGCTGCGGCGTCGCTTCTTATCCCGACCAGGCTCAAACGCGCGAAACGCACACCGAGGTGATCGAGCGCGCCGATTCGGCGATGTACCAGGCCAAGCGGCAGGGACGCAACCGTGTCGTCGGTTGGGACGAGCGGCGCTCCGACATCGCCGGCCAACCCGACGCCGAAGAGCCCATCGATTGCAGTTCTCAGTTGCCGAGCAGGCGCTGACCGCCGCGCCGACGATACAATCAGAAGGTGTTGAGCGTTCCGTTTCGCGGCGTCTATTGCCCGGTCACCACTCCTTTCGATCACCGCGGCGAACTCTATCCGAGCAAGATCCGGCAAAACCTCACGCGCCTGAATCGCACCGGCCTGGCCGGCTACGTCATCGGCGACATCGCCGGCGAAGGGAGCCGGTTGGCGACCGATGAGCGGATCCGGCTGTTCGCCGAGTCCGCGCCGGCCGCGGGCGAGAACAAGACTCTGGTCGCCGCCGTCTCGAGCCCGAGCAACGCCGAGTCGCAGCGGCTGGCGAACTCCGCCGCCGAGGCGGGCTTTCATTTCGCGGCGGTGCGACCAGCCCCGGCTGCGGGCGGCGACGCCGCCCAGGCGCTCTACTTCCGCACCCTGGCCGACCAGAGCCCGCTGCCGCTGATCCTGCTCAACGAGGGGCCGGAGAAGGCGCCGCCGGCTCTGTTGGTCGAGATCGCGCGGCATCCGAACGTGGCGGCCATTTCGGGGTCGGGAGGCGATGTCGAGGCGCTGCTGGCGAGCGAGAAGCCGCTCCTGTCGGCTTGCGAGACGCGCATCCTGGAGGATTGGCGGGCCGGCGTTCGGGCGTTTCTGCTGCCGCTGGCAAACGTCGCGCCGTTCTACCTGCTGTGCATCGAGGAAGCCTTGCGGACGCGCGATGAGGATGCGGCGGCCGACCTCGAAGCGCGCGGTCGCCAGGCCCTGGCCGAGGTTTTTGGCCGGATGGGACCGGCGGGACTCAAAAGGGCGATGGATCTGCGCGGCGCCTATGGCGGCTCGCCCCGGCTGCCGGGCTTGCCGCTGACGGCGGCGGAAGCCGTGGCGGTCGAGCAGGCGATCGAAGGGCTGACGAGCTAGAGCGAACGTTTGGCGAGTTCGCCGATCACAGGCAGACGGTAGCTTTCGCCGTAGCTGGTCTTGACCAGCATAAAGATCCACAGGCCCAGCAGCAGCAACTCCACCACCGCGCCCAGCGGCGCCCGCCCGTCAAAGAGCAGCTTGGCCCACAGATCCAGCGCCCAACGGCCCAGCAGCCAGATGACGAAGATATACAGGCCCTGATAGGCGTGAAAACGCACTTCGCGGTTCTGGCGGAAGCGGTCGCTCAGCAGCGACCACACCGCCGCCAGCCAACCCAGCCAAGGCACGTAGCAGAGGATCGTGGCGCCACGCGCGCTGATTCCGGCGCCGGGGCTGGACGAAGGCAACGGGCTTGCGCCCGGCTGCGCTGCGCCGCATCGGCGGCAGAAGCGATCGGTTTGGCGGACTTCCGTGCCGCATTTTGTGCAAAAAGGCAATCCGGTCGCCCTCCTGTCACAAGATACGGCGCCCGGCGGTCCGGTGTTCCGCTCGCGGCCGGGTCACAGCAAAATCGCTTGGTGGTCTGAGCACTCCGGATGGATTGCTTCGTCGAGCGCGTCGAGCAGGCCGGGGCCGAAGCGAGCCCATAGCGGGAAGATCGACAGCACCCTCTCCTGCGGAGATTTGTGCGGATAGATCCAGTTCTGCAACTCCCGGGCGTTGGCGGCCGCGCGGTCGCTGCGGCGCATCGCCTCGCGCGCCGTCTTCGCCTGCAGTTTGTCGAGTTGATAGCGGATCTTGCGGCGCGAGTGGTCCAGCGCCTCCGCCAGCGTCGGGTCGAACTCCAGCAGCGAGCCCTCCAGCCGCGCGAGCGCCTGTTCGATCTCGTCGCGGCTGCTTGCGAACTGCGCCTCCTGGTCGGCGGGCGTCAGGCTGCGAGCGATGCGTTCTTCGAGCGCCGCGTAGTGCGTCCAACAGTCCTGTACGCGCAGCCGGTACTTGCTCAGCAGGCGAGCGCTGCGGGCGTCGATCAGGGTGAAAGACGCTCGCGGCAGGATGGCCGGCATGCGTCCGGCGACGCGCTCGAAGACGACTTCGGCCTGCGCCATGTAGGCGATCTCGGCCGGACCGCCTACGTAGGCGGCGGTGGGCAGCATCACGTCCTGGATGCTCGGGCGCAGCAGGGCGTTCGGCGAAAACGTCTCCGGAGCCTGGTCCAAGATCGCGAGCGTTTCGTCGAGCGTCAGCCGCTCGCCGTCGAGGACGAAATGCTCGCCGTCGCGCACCAGGGGACGGCGCCGGCCGTGGCGAATCGTGAACAACAGCGTGCCGTGTTCGGGTATTTTGACCTGCTGGGAGTAGCCCGCCGCTTCGAGTTCGGCCCCGCGCTCGACGAGCGCGCGGTGGATCTCGTCGCAGCGTTCGAGCGCCGTGCGGAACGCCGGGGCGACGATCGAGCGCAGCGCCGGGTCGAGCGGGTCGAGCAGAATCAGCCCGCGCCCCTCGAAGATCTTCTGGAACAGCGCCTTGAACGCTTCTCCAAACGTTGACGGCCGGCCGTAGGCGGCGCGGGCCAGCTCCACGGCTTCGGTCGCCCAATCCTCTCCAAACAGCCCCTCTTCGAGCGCTTCCAGCGAGGCGGCTTCGAGCGGCGTAGGCCCCGCCGGGCCGCCGGCCGCGCCGGCGACCTGAGCCTCCAGCCGGACCGGGTCGCCTTGGCGGTCCTGGATCCAGGCCGAGGAGACTTCCTCGAGGTCGTGGTCCTCGGTCGCCATCCAGAAGACTGGGACCGCCGGCACGCCGCGCGCTTCGAGTTCGCGCGCCCAACGCACAGCCGTCAGGGCCTTGTAGACCGAGTACGCCGGGCCGCCCAAGAAACCCGTCTGCTGGCCGCTGACGACGGCGACCGCGTCGTCCTGGGCCAACTTCTCGAGTGAGCGGGCGACGGAGGCGTCGGCCGACTGGTTCTGCGCGGTCAGCGCGCGGACGAGCTCGCGGCGGCGTTTGGGAGGGTAGGACAGGCTGCGCGCCGACTCTTCTACGCCGTCGACGGTGGGCGGTCGCCCGTAAAAATCCTGCACGCGATCGAAATGCGCGAGAAAATCAAGGAAGAGGCGGCTGCCGGCGGCCGGGGTTTGGCCTTGCGGAATGCAGACGATCTCCATGTCGGTCGGGGCACCACACCGCAGGGTTCGACCGCTGAGAGGCGAGCCCGGCCTGCTTGTTCGAGCATACCAAAACGTATGTTGCGCCCAGTTTTGCAAACCGTAGATCGCGGCGCGGCGCCGGGGCTGTATGTCTCGTTTCCGTTCTGCCGTCAAAAATGCACCTACTGCAACTTCGCTTCCGGCGTCTTCTCCGACGACCTGCGTCGACGCTACGTGCGCGGCCTGGGCGAGCAGTCCGCCGGCTCAGAGGTTTTTGACACAGCCGATACGCTCTACCTGGGCGGGGGGACTCCGAGCCTGCTCAGCGCCGAGGAGTTGAGCGCCATCCTGGGCGGCAAGCCGCGCGAGTGGGCCGAAGCCACCATGGAGACCGCGCCGGGCGATGTAACCGCCGAGCGCGCCGCGCTGTGGCGGCGGTGGGGCGTCGACCGCGTCAGCCTGGGCGTGCAGTCGTTCGATCGCCGCGTGGCCGCCGCGGCCGGGCGTAAACATTCCGCCGAGCTGGTGGCCGAGGAGATCGCCGTGCTGCGCCGGGCCGGCATCGAGCGGATCAACGTCGACCTGATCGCCGGTCTGGCGCACCAGCAGGAGGCCGACTGGGAGGATTCGCTCGACTGGGTGGAGCGGCTCGAAGTCGACCACGTCTCCGTCTACATGCTCGACGCCGACGACGACAGCCGTCTCGGCGCGGAGGTGCGCAGCCAGGGGTCGCGCTACGGCGCCCAACAGGTCCCCGACGACGAGCGCACCACAGCCTTGTACCTGCGCGCCATCGAGCGGCTGGCGGCGATGGGGATCGAGCACTACGAGATTTCGAACTTCTCCCGACCCGGAGCGGAATCGCTGCACAACCTCAAGTACTGGACGTTCGCTCCCTATGAAGGGCTCGGCTCCGACGCACATTCCTTTGACGGCGCGCGGCGTTGGAACACTCCACGAATGGCCTCGGAGTACGTGGCGCGGCTCGAAGCCGGCGAGGGCTCGCGCCTGGAGGAGGAGTTTCTGGACGACGACCGGCTCCGCCAGGACCGCCTGCTCACCGGGCTACGGCTGCGCCGCGGCGTGCGGCTGCTCGAGGGCGACCTTGTTGGGCTCGAAGAAGCGCTCGAACGTTGCTCCGAAAGTGGATTGATCGAGCAACCCGAGCCCGGCCGGCTGCGGCTCACCCTGGAAGGTCTGTTGCTGGCCAACGAGGTCTTTCTCGAACTGCTGTTCGACTAGTACACTGTGGAACTGGCCTGACGAACGAATCCTCGCCGTTTGCCGCCCTGGGAGGGTGCGCTTTCTGTTGTGAGGGGCTGCTTCGCCGCGCCCCTGAAAGCCCCATGAACCCTACCGTAGATCTCCGCAGTGACACCGTCACGAAGCCGACGCCGGCCATGCGCCGCGCCATGTTCGAGGCCGAGGTCGGCGATGACGTCCAAAGCGAGGACCCGACCGTCAACCGCCTGGAAGCCCTCGCCGCCGAGATGACCGGCAAGCAGGCCGCCGTCTTCGTGCCAACCGGCACGATGGGCAACCAGGCGGCCATCAAGGCGCACACGAATCCCGGAGAGGAGATCATCTGCGAGGAGCGCGCCCACATCATTCTCTATGAGATGGGAATGCCGGCGGCGTTCTCCGGCTGCCTGGTGCGCGCCGTGCCCACCGCCGACGGACGCCTCACCTGGGCCGACATCGCGCCGCGGCTGCGCCCGGCGAGCGACCACTATCGCGGCACGGCTCTGATCGAGGTCGAAAACACCGTCAACATCGCCGGCGGCAGGGTGTATGCGATCGAGACGCTGCAGGAGATTCACGCCCAGGCCCAGGCCGCGGGCGTAAAGGTGCACATGGACGGCGCGCGCGTCTTCAACGCCGCCGTGGCCAGCGGCCGCTCGGTGGCGGAGATTGCGGCCACGGTGGATTCGATGTGCTTTTGCCTGTCGAAAGGCCTCGGCGCGCCGGTCGGTTCGGTCGTCGTGGGCGACCAGGACTTCATCGCCGAGGTGCGTCTGGTCCGCAAGGCCCTGGGCGGCGGGATGCGGCAGGCCGGCGTCATCGCCGCCGCGGGCATCGTCGCGCTCGAGGAGTCGCCCAAGCGGCTGCACGAGGATCACGAGAACGCGCAGTACCTGGCCCAGGCGCTACGCGAGACTGACGGCGTGCGTCTCGACCCCGATGCGGTGGAGACGAACATCGTCTTTTTTACCACCGAGCCCGGCCGTATCGCCGGCGCGGAGCTGCGCCAACGGCTGAAGGCCAAGGGGCTGCTGGTGAGCGGCGCCGGCGACCGGATCCGCATGCTCACGCACCAGGACGTCGACCGCGCCGGCTGCGAGAAGGTGATCGCCGCCATCCGCGCGGAGCTGTAGTTTTCGAGGGCCCCGGCGCCAGCGATGAAGCCTTACCGCCTGTACGACGACTTCGCGCCCTTCTATAACCTCTACTGGGGCGACTACTTTCTGGAAGACGCCCAGGAGGGAGTGGCCGATGTGCTGCTGCCGCGCGTGCCGGACGGCGGCCGGATCCTCGACCTCTGCTGCGGGACAGGGCAGACGGCCGCTTGGCTAGCCGCATGCGGTTTTCGGGTGGTGGGCGTCGACTCCTCGCCGGAGATGCTGCGCTACGCCGCCGAGAACGCCCCGCAGGCGGAACTGGTCTGCGCGGACGCCCGCCGCTTCGAGCTAACCGAGCCCGCGGACGCTGCGCTGGCCACTTTTGACAGCATCAACCACTTCGAGACGATCGAAGAGATCTCCGCCGTCTTCAGCTGCGTTTTCGAGGCGCTCCGTCCCGGGGGCTGGTTCCTGTTTGACTTTAACGACGAGGAGGGCTTCGCCTACAACGCCGGGGAGTCCTACAGCGTCTGCCGTGACGACCACGTTGCGATCGTCCGGAGCGAGTATGACGAGGACGCCCGCCGCGGCTCCTCGCAGATTACCCTGTTCACGCCCACAGCGGACGGGTTCTGGTCACGCCGCGATCTGGAGATCCCGGAGTTCTTCCACGGCGCCGAGGAGCTCGAGACCGCGCTGACGAGAGCGGGCTTCGCCTCGCCAAGAACCTTCGACGCGACCGAGGATTTCGGAATGGAGAAGGCCGAAGGGCGCTCCTTCCTGCTGGCCCAGAAACCGCTCTAAGGGGCCGGCTCGCTGGCGGCGTTGTCGAGTTGGCGCAGTTTCTGAAACGCTTCCAGGTGCTCCTTCGACTTCGCAGCGTCGCCGGTCTGCCGATACAACAGCCCCAACTGGTAGTGCGCCGTCCGCGCCACGTCGGGCGTCGACTCCATTGACAGCGCCTTGAGCAGCGCCTGCTCCGCGCCCGGCAGGTCTTTCTGGCGCAGCAGCGCCTTACCCAGATCCGCCCAGGCTTCCACGATGCGCGGATCGCCCTCCACGGCCTCACGCAGGTGCGCGGTCGCCTCGTCACCGCGGCCGAGCTGCTGCAGGATCACGGCGTAGCGGTAGTGCACGGTCGGGTTGTGCGGGCTCAGCTCGAGCTCTTCGGCGTAGCTGGCGGCGGCCTCTTCATACTTGCCGTCGGCGGCTTGCAATTCCGCCACCGCGCCGCGCACGCCGGGCATGGTCGGATCGATCTCGGCGGTACGGCGATACTCCTCGATCGCCAGGTCAGGCCGCCCGTTGTAGGCGTGGTCTTCGGCCATGGCCAGGTGGGCGCGGGCGGAGTCCGGAGCGACGGCCAGCAGGCGGCTCTGCACCTGCGCGCCGGCGCGCTGGTAGGCGCGACCCAGATAGAACAGCCGATCCGGATCGTTAGGGCTCGCGTCGCGCGCGGCTTCCAGGTGCGGAATCGCCTCTTCGTTGCGGCCGGTTTCAAGCAGCGCCAGCCCCAGCCAGAACGGGGCGTCCGGGTTGGCGTCGGGCTCCTTCCGGGCCTTTTCGAGAGTTTCGATCGCCTCCTGGTAGCGGCCCAGCATCAGGTAGTCGAGCCCGAGCAGCGGGCGGACCCCGGGGACATCGGGTTTGAGCTCGAGCGCCTTCTCGAAGGCGGCGGCCGCCGCCGGCCACTGCTTGCGGCGGTGCTCTACCTCTCCCAGCGTCAAAAAAACCTCGGGCAGCGCGTCGGAGATGCGGGCGGCCGCGCTGAGCTCGCGCGCGGCCTCGTCGAGCCGCCCCGCCTGCCGGGCTTCGAGCCCCGCACGCACGTGGGCTGCGAACTGGGGATCGACCTGCGCCGATCCGATCGCTGTGAACAGCAGCAAGAACGCCAGTGGCGGAACCGAACGCATGGCGCTGGCTATTCTCCCACAACCTCCGCCGGCTCCCGAATCTCGAGGATCTGATTCGGCGCCACGTCTTCGAGCCTCTGCCGCCTGCCGCTGGGCCAGACGATCTCGAGCGACGTGATCTCGCCCGCCTCGCCCAATCCGAAATGCACGCGGCGATCATTGGACGACATGTAGCTGCCCGCCGCCGAAGCCGTACCGTAAAGCCGCCGGCCGTCAGAGAGTTCGAGCTTGATGCGGGCGCCGACGCCGTCGCGGTTCGAAACGGTTCCGACGGGGTCCACGATCAGCCAGCGCCCGCCGGCGGACTGGTTGATCAGCAGGCTGGCCGGCTCGTTGTTATTGTTGACGACGATGTCGATGTCGCCGTCGTTGTCGAGATCGCCGAAGGCGGCGCCGCGGGCGGCGTGATGCTCGGCGAAGGCAGGCCCGGCGGCGGCTGAGACGTCTTCGAACACGCCGCCTTGGTTGTGCAGCAACAGGAAACGCTCGCGGTAGAGGACGTTCGGCTGGGTCTGCTCGATGTTGTCCATCACGTGGCCCTGCGCGACGAAAAGGTCGAGGCGGCCGTCGTTGTCGTAGTCGAGGAAGCCGGTTCCCCAGCCGGAATGCCGCTCGGAAATGGTCGCCATACGCGATTCGGCCGAGACGTACTCAAAAAAGCCGTCGGCGTTGCGGTAGAGTGCGTAGCCCTGCAGCGCCAGCGCGTTGACGAACAGGTCCGGGGCGCCGTCGTTGTTGTAGTCGCCGACGGCAATGCCCATGCCGGAATAGGTCTCGCCGTCGCCGTCGAAGGCGCAGCCGGCCAGTAGGGCGCTCTCCTCGAACGCCCCGCCGAGGTTGGCGAAGACTTGTTGAGGGACTTTGTCATTGGCGACGAAGATGTCGATGCTCCCGTCGCCGTCATAGTCGGCCAGAGCCACGCCGAGCCCTTTTCCGGGCGCGGCGGCGATTCCGGATGCAGCCGAGACGTCGGAGAAAGTTCCGTCGCCCTCGTTGCGGTAAAGCAAGTGCGGGACCGGTTCGAAATAGCGCGGGTGGCAGTAGGCGCGCTGCTTGCGGGCGCTGTCGCCGCACCAGCGGTTGGTCTCGAACGACCACTCCACGTAGCGCGAGACGAACAGGTCGAGGTCGCCGTCGTTGTCGTAGTCAAAGAACGCCGCCGAAGCCGACCAGCCCTCGCCGCCGACGCCGGCTGCGTCAGTGACGTCTTCGAAACTGCCGTCGCCCCGGTTGCGGTAGAGCGTGTTGCGGCCGTAGCTGGTGAGATAGAGATCTGCGTGGCCGTCGTTGTCGAAGTCGCCTGCGGCGACTCCCTGACCGTAGCCGCGGCCCTGGACGCCGGCGGCTTCGGTGACGTCTTCGAAGCGGCCCGCGCCCAGGTTGCGGTACAGGCGATTCCAGAATTCGGGGGCGGACTTGTCGGGCGCCGCACCCGGCGGCATCGGATCTTCGAGCTTGGCTCCGTTGACGAAGTAGAGATCGAGCAAACCGTCGGAGTCGTAGTCGAGCACCGCCACGCCGCCCGACATCGTCTCTGGCAGGTATTTCTGTGACGTCGCCGACGAGCGGTGCAGGAAGGAAACGCCGGCCTGCTCCGCCCGCTCGACAAACAGCGCCGACTGCTCGGCCGGCAGCCCGCCGATCACCAGGAGAGCCGCTGCGAGCGGCCGGATGCGCATCATGTCGTCCCCGTGAAACCGCCATGATTATATCCCGTAGACTCAGGGGGGTCTTGTGAGCTGCCCTTATGCTAGATGGCGTTGCTCGAGACAAGACTCAAACCGGTGGCATGGCCGCGGGCGCTTGCCTTGGGGCTGGCCATGGCGGCCTGCGCGGCGGCCCAAGGCGTGGCGGTGTCCAACGTCCAGCAGGTGAGCCGCAAGCCCCTGCCCGACGGAGTGGTCGCGCCCAAAGTGGATTTCCGCAACGTGGCCGCTGAAGCCGGGCTGACTAGCGTCAACTTCTCCGGCGCCGAAGACAAGCGCTACATCGTCGAGTCGACCGGTAACGGCGTGGCGCTGCTCGACTACGACTCCGACGGCTTGCTCGACGTCTTTCTCGTGAACGCCGCGCTGCTCGACGAACCCGATTCGGCCGCCGGACACAAGCTCTACCGCAACCTGGGGGGCCTGCGCTTCGAAGACGTCTCGGAGAAGGCCGGAATCACGGCAACCGGCTGGGGACAGGGCGTCTGCGCCGGCGATGTCGACGGCGACTCCCACGTCGATCTCTTTCTGCCGCATTGGGGCCGCAACGTCCTGTTGCGCAATCAGGGCGACGGAACCTTTCGCGACGAGACCGAGCGCTGGAAGGTGGGCGGCGAGGACGATCGCTGGAGCCTGGGCTGCGCCTTCCTCGACTACGACCGCGACGGCGACCACGACCTGTTCGTCGCGAACTACCTGCGCTTCGACCAGAAAGCCGTTCCCGAGCCCGGCGAAACGCCGGAGTGCCAGTGGCGCGGGGCTCCGGTCCTATGCGGCCCGCGCGGACTGCCGGCCGAGACGATGGCGCTGTACCGCAACGACGGCGACTCGTTCGCCGATGTCTCCGCCGAAGCCGGCATTGCCATCGGGCGCGACTACTACGGCATGTCGCCCCTGACGGGCGATTTCGACAACGACGGCTGGGTCGACGTCTATGTGGCCTGCGACTCCTCGGCCAGCCTGCTCTATCGCAACAAAGGCGACGGCGGCTTTGAAGAGATGGGAGTGCTCTCCGGCGCCGCCTACAACTCCGACGGCATGGAGCAAGCCGGCATGGGCGTCGCCGCCGGTGATTTCGACCGCGACGGCGATCTCGACATTTTCAAGACGAACTTCTCGTCCGACATCCACACCTTCTACATCAACGAGGGCGACTGGATCCTGATTGACGAGACGATTCGTTCCGGCCTTGGAGTCAACACCGCCTACGTCGGCTGGGGGGCGGCGTTCCTGGATTTCGACAATGACGGCTGGCGCGACATTCTGGCCGTCAACGGCCACGTCTACCCGAACATTGACAAGGTCACCGCCAAGGAATCGTTTCGACAGCCGAATCTGCTGTATTGGAACCGCCGCGACGGCCAGTTTTTCGATCTGTCTCGCGAAGCCGGCCCGGGGGTCGCAGAGAAGCTGTCCTCGCGCGGGCTGGCCGTGGGCGATCTCGACAACGACGGCTCGGTCGAGGCCGTGGTGGTAAACATGCACGCGGCGCCGTCGCTGCTGGTCAACCGGGGCGAGCGCGGGGCGGCGGTGCTGGTGCGAGTGCTCGACGCCAACGGCTCGCCGGCGCTCGGCGCGCGGGTGACGGTGAAGACTCCGGACGGTAAGAGCCAGCTCGACGAGGTGCGCAGCGGCGGCTCGTATATCTCACAGAGCGACTTCCGTCTGCACTTTGGACTGGGCGACGCCCAAAGCGCCGCGATCCGCGTGGAGTGGCCGTCCGGGGCGGGGCCGCTCGAGTTCACGGCCCAGCCGGGAAACTTGGTCACGGTGCGGCCAGGCGCGAAGCCCGCAACGGCGCCGCTGGGGCGTTAGAGGGGCTCTTCCAGCAGACCGGGTCCTGGACGGCGCCCCATATACTGAGGTTTGCCCGCTAAACCCAACATCCCTCAGCTATGGCCGATGATTCGCGAACTGCTCGCCCCGATGCGGGGCGTGCTGTTCGCGGGGCTCGCGCTCATCCTCGTCAGCCGCGCAGCGGGATTCGTGCTGCCGGCTTCCACCAAATTCGTCGTAGACGAGGTCATCGTTAAGGGCAACATGGAGATGCTCGGCCCGATCGCGCTGGCGATCCTCCTGGCGACCTTCGTGCAGGCCGGCGCAGCGTTTTCGCTGACGCAAGTGCTGTCGAAGAACGGCCAGCGCATGATCGCGGAGATGCGCCGCCGCGTGCAGCGGCATGTGGGCCTGCTGCCGGTTTCCTACTACGATTCGCACCAGACCGGCGTGCTGGTCTCGCGCATCATGAGCGACGTTGAGGGCGTGCGCAACCTCGTCGGCACCGGGCTGGTGAACCTGGTCGGCGGCCTGCTGACGGCGAGCATTGCGCTGGTGGTGCTGTTTACGATCAGCGCCAAGCTGACGCTGCTGTCGCTGGCGGTGATTAGTGTGTTTGTTTTGGTCTTGCAGCGCGCGTTCAAGAAGCTGCGGCCGGCGTTCAAGGAGCGGCGCAAGATCAGCGGCGAAGTCACAGGCCGGCTGACCGAGTCGCTCGGCGGCATCCGAGTGATCAAGGGCTACCAGGCCGAAGAGCGCGAGGCCGAGGTTTTTTCCGCCGGCGTGCAGCGGCTGCTCGAAAACATCTACAAGACCCTCACCGGCACGGCGCTGGTGAGCGTCTCCGCGCAGGTGCTGCTGGGCAGCATGAGCGCGCTGGTGATCTGGGTGGGCGTGCAGGAGATCTCCGCCGGACGACTCACCGCCGGCGACCTGGCGGCCTTCACGGTCTTCTCGGCAATGTTCGTCGCGCCGCTGTTCCAGATCGTCGATGTCTCTACGCAGCTGATGGAGGCTTTCGCAGGCCTCGACCGGACGCGTGAAGTGCTCGAGGAGACGCGCGAGAACGACGACCCGCGGCGCGAGGTCGAAATCGGCCCGATCGAGGGACACGTGCGCTTCGAACACGTCGATTTTTCCTATGAGCCCGGCAAGCGCGTGCTGCATGGAGTGGACTTCGAGGCCGCGCCGGACACGATGACCGCCCTGGTCGGATCCTCCGGTTCGGGCAAGTCGACGATCATCGGCCTGCTGTCAGCCTTCCATTCGCCGGAGTCGGGCCGGGTGCTGGTGGACGGCGTCGACTTGTCGACCGTCGAGTTGGCCTCCTATCGTTCGCAGTTGGGCCTGGTCTTGCAGGAGACGTTTCTGTTCGACGGCACGATCCGCCAGAACATCGCCTTCGCCAAGCCGGGAGCGACCGACGAGCAGGTGCTCGAGGCCTGCCGCATCGCCCGCGTCGACGAGTTCGCCGAGCGCTTTGAGAAGGGCTACGAAACGATCGTCGGCGAGCGCGGCGTGAAGCTTTCGGGCGGACAGCGTCAGCGCGTGGCGATCGCCCGCGCAGTGCTGGCCGACCCGCGCATCCTGATCCTCGACGAGGCGACTTCGAGTCTCGATTCCGAGTCCGAGGCGCTGATTCAGAACGGGCTGTCTTACCTGATGCGCGGGCGCACGACCTTCGTCATCGCCCACCGCCTCTCGACGATTCGCAAGGCTGACCAGATTCTGGTGATTGAGGACGGGCGCATCCTCGAGAGCGGCTCGCACGAGGAACTCTATGCGCTCGAGGGGCGCTACTTCGACCTCTACAACAAGCAGCACGGCCTGGAGAGCAATCTCTTCCTGGCGCCGGGGGAAGGCGACCGCGTGGAGCGCGAGCGCAAAGCCGACGACAAGGATGAGGGCGTCTCGCTGCGGATGGTCGAGCGGTCGTAACGGCCGGTTCCACGAATCGGCCTGCGCCGGACAGGAATGTCCGGCCCCCACTGTGAAATCGCGGCCTTAGTGGGACGAACATTCCTGTTCGTGCGCGCCTGTTTCTAGTCGCCGACCTTGAACGCCTTGTCGAAGGCCTCGTCGCTGAAGAGCATCTCGTCGAGCTTGTCGCCGGCTTCCTTGGCGCTGCCCAGGCAGTTGTCGCAGCAGAACGAGACAGCCTTACCGGCTACCTTCACCGATTTCGTTGAATCCACCGCCCCGCCGCTGAACGGGCAGGCGATCTGCTTGGCCTGGCCGGTCACGAACAGCTGCTTGTTGGCCGCCACGGCATAGGCTTCCGGGTTGCCTTGGAACGTCTCTGGGCAACCGGCGCAGCAGAAGTACACCTTGCCGCCCTTGTAGTCGACCGCCAATCCCTTCATCGCCTGCTCGCCGGCGATCGGACACATGGCCCCGGCCAGGTCGACTTCAGCCGTCAGCATGGAAACCGCTGCGATCGCAGCCGCGAGAGTCAACAGAATTTTCTTGGTCATAGAAGCTTTCTCCGCTGCTTAAGAATCTAGCAGACGAACGCCCACTCGGCGCCGTCGGCTATCATATCGAGCGGTATGGATGGAAAACTTTCGCGCCGTCAATGTCTGCAGGCGATGGGCTTGGGCGTGCTGTCGGCGGGCCTGGGCGCGGCGCAATCCGGCCGCCGGCCCAACGTGCTGATGATCGCCGTCGACGACCTCAACGACTGGATCGGCGCGCTGGGCGGCCATCCGCAATCGCTGACGCCGAACATGGACCGGCTCGCCAAGCGCGGCGTGATCTTCCGGCGCGCCTACTGCCAGGCGCCGAGCTGCAACCCGTCGCGAGCGAGCCTGCTGACCGGCAAACGGCCGACGACCTCCGGCGTCTACCAGAACAACGACGTCTGGCGCGACGCGATGCCGACCGAGGTGACCCTGCCGCAGCATTTCCAGCTGCACGGCTACGAGGTCTTGGGCGGCGGCAAGATTTACCATGGCCCGATGAACGAAGCCGCGTCATGGGACTACTACTACAACCCGCCCGGCTTCCTGCAACCCGACGACGCGCCGGTCAACGGCCTCAATCAGGGCCACTTCGACTGGAGCCCGATCGACGCTGAGGACGAAGAGACCGCCGACGGCATGCTGGCCGAATGGGCGGCGAACTACTTGAGCAAACCGCGCCGCCGGCCGTTTTTCCTAGCCTGCGGTTTCTACCGGCCGCACCTGCCCTGGTACGCGCCTGCGAAATACTTCGAGAAATTCCCCGAGGCGGCCACGCTGTTGCCGAAATACCTGGCCAACGACCTTGACGACGTGCCCGCCTCCGCTCCGCACAACCAGCGCGACCACGATAACGTCACCTCATCGGGGCAGTGGAAAAAGGCTGTCGCGGCCTATCTGGCGTGCATCCACTACGCCGACCGCAACGTGGGCCGCGTGCTCGACGCGCTCGACGCGAGTCCGCACGCTGACAACACCGTGATCGTGCTGTGGACCGACCATGGCTGGCACCTGGGCGAAAAGAACCACTGGCGCAAGTTCAGCCTGTGGGAAGAGAGCTGCCGCGTGCCGATCATCTTCGCCGGCGCCGGCGTCCAGTCCGAAGACCGCACCTGCGATCGCACCGTCGAGCTGCTCGACATCTACCCGACGCTGCTCGATCTGGCCGGCGTCCCGGCGCGGCCGGAGATCGAAGGCCGCAGCTTGCGCCCGCTGCTCGACGACCCCGGCGCGGAGTGGGACAAACCCGCCCTCACCTCGATGGGGCCGCAGAAGAACAGCGTCCGCACCGAGCGCTGGCGCTACACGAGCTATCCCGACGGTGAAGAGCTCTACGACCACTGGCACGATCCGCAGGAGTGGGAGAACCTGGCCGGACTGGAAGCCTACGCCGACGTCAAGCAAGAACTCGCCGCCCTGCTGCCGGCGCACCCCGAGACCAAGCCGGTGCTGCAGTACAAGGACCTGGCGCCGGAGAAGCGTAGGCTGACCGACCTGCCGCCCGGACGCCACCACAAGTCCGACCCCGACAACTGGACCGGCTTGCGGCCCGGCCCGGATTGAGCTGAGCCCCGCTTGTGTTAGCCTGAACGCCGTGTCCTGGGAGGCGCAAGCACAGTTTTCGATCGGGCAGCTCGTCGAGCACAAGCTGTTCGGCTATCGCGGCGTGATCTACGACGTCGACCCGGTGTTTTCCGGCAGCGAGGAGTGGTACCGCCAGATGGCGAAATCGCGGCCTCCCAAGGACCGGCCCTGGTACCGCGTGCTGGTGCACGACGCCACCCATGAGACCTACGTCGCCGAGCGCAACCTCGAACCCGACTCGAGCGGCGAGGCCATCCGCCACCCCGGCGTCGCGGTGGTCTTCGGCGGCTTCGAAGACGGCGTCTACGTCCCCAAGCAGCGCGTGGTGTAGCAAGAAACGTGGTGTAGCAAGAAACGTTGATGGATCTGGCTTCGTTCCTCTCCGCAGACTCGCAGGTCATGCAGCCGTCGCTGATCCGGCGGATGACGGGCTTGGTCAACCAGCCGGGCGTGATCAGCTTCGCCGCCGGCTCGCCCAGCGCGCAGACTTTTCCGCACGAGCGGCTCACCGAGATTTTTGACCAGCTCGTGGCCGAGCAGAAAGGGATGCTGTTTCAATACAGCGTCACCAAGGGCAACGCGCAGCTGATCGAAGCCGTGCGCGCCCGCACCGAGCGCGTCCAACGCGTCGAGGCTTCCGAGCCGGAGACGATGCTGGTCTCGGGTTCCCAGCAAGGGCTCGACCTGATCGGCCGCGTCCTGCTCGACCCCGGCGACGCCGTTTTTGCGGAAACCCCCAGCTTCCCGGGCGGCGTGGACGCTTTTCGGAACTACCGCGCGCGACTGTTCGGCGTCGCCTGCGACGACGACGGGATGGACGTTGACGATTTGGCGCAGAAGGTGCGCGAGGCGCGGGCGTCGGGCAACCGGCCGAAGCTCATCTACGTGATCCCGAACTTCCAGAACCCCTCGGGCCGCGTGTGGTCGCTCGAACGCCGCCAGGCCCTCATCGAGTTGGCCGTCGCCGAGAGCCTGCTGATCGTGGAAGACGACGCCTATGGAGAGATTTTCTTCGAGGGCGCCGCAGAGTTGCCGCGCCTGAAGGCGCTCGATCCAACCGCGCCGATTCTCTACATGTCGACGTTTTCGAAAATCCTGGCCGCCGGTTTGCGCGTGGCCTGGATCATGGGGCCGGCCGAGATCGTCCAGCGGCTGATCCTGGCCAAGGAGACCGCCGACCTGTGCACGTCCACGCTGAGCCAGAAGCTGATCCTGGGCTTCCTCGAGCGCGGCTGGATGGAGGCCCAGGTCGCAACGGCGCGCGCTTTCTACCAAGGCAAGGCGCGGCTGATGCAGGAGGGGCTGAGCCGGCACTTCGAAGACATCGGCCGCTGGACGCCGCCGCGGGGCGGGCTCTTCCTGTGGGTCGAGCTGTTCGACAAGTCCATCGACACCCTGCCGCTGCTCGAAATCAGCGTCGCCCAAGACGGCGTCGCCTTCATTCCCGGCAAGCCGTTCTTCGTCGACGGCTCCGGCGCCCACTGCCTGCGGCTTTCCTATTCCAACGTCACAGACGACAATATAGGATTGGGGCTCGAGAAGCTGAGCGGCCGTCTGCGTCGCGCCTCCTGACCTGTCGATTCAATGAGTTATCCCGCTGAGCTGGCTGACGCCTTGCGCGATGTGGTCGACGGAGAAGTCCGTTTCGACCAGTATTCGAAGATTCTGTACTCCACCGACGCCAGTGTCTGGCAGATCGAGCCGGTCGGCGCGGTCATCCCCCAACACGCCGGCGACGTCGTCGAAACCGTCAAACTCGCCGCCAAACACGGCGTGCCGGTGCTGCCGCGCGGCGGCGCCACGAGCCTGTCGGGGCAGACGGTCGGCCAAGCGGTCCACATCGACTTCGCCAAGTACATGAACCAGATCCTCGAGTTCAACGCCGAGGAGCGTTGGGTGCGCGTGCAGCCGGGCGTGGTGCAGGATCAGCTCTCTCGCTTTCTGGCGCCGCATGGGTTCCTGTTCGGGCCGGCCACCTCATCGGCCAGCCGCGCTACCTTGGGCGGCATGATCGGCAACAACTCCGCCGGGTCGCACTCGATCCAGTGGGGCAAGACGATCGACCACGTCATCGAGCTCAAGGTTGTGCTCGCCGACGGTTCGGAAGCCTGGTTCCGGCCGCTCGAAAACGGCATGCTCGAGAGCCTGTCGAAAGGCGATTCGCTCGAGGCGAAGCTCTACCGCGGCTCGCTCGCCATCGGCGAGAAGTACAAGAACCTGGTTCTAGAAAAATTTCCGCAGATCCTGCGGCGCGTCTCCGGCTACAACCTCGACGAGCTGATGGCGCACAACGGGATGTACGGAGCGGGTTACTCGTCCAAGCCGGGGCCGTTCAACCTGGGCCGCGCGGTGATCGGCAGCGAGGGGACGCTCGGCGTGGTGGTCGAGGCCAAGCTCAACGTGGTGCCGCTGCCGAAGCACAAGTCGCTGCTGGTGGTGCACTACAAGTCGCTGTTCGAAGCCGTCGACTCGACCGAGACGATCGTCGAGACCGGCCCGGCGGCGGCGGAGCTGATCGACGACTTCATCCTGTCGAAGGCGCGCCACCTGCACGACTTCAAGGCGCGGATCTCCTTCCTCGACCTCGACGCCGACGCCATCATGGTGGTCGAGTACTACGGCGACTCCGACGCCGAGGTCGCCGCGAAGGTCGCCGAACTCAAGCGCATCCTCACGGCGAAAGGCATGGGCTACGGCTATCTCGAGGTCTCCGACCCGAAGATGATGGCCAACATCTGGCAGACGCGCAAGGAAGCGCTCGGCATCATGATGTCGGTCAAGGGCGACAAGAAGCCGATCGCGTTTGTCGAAGATCCGGCGGTGCCCCTCAAGGAGATGCCGCAGTTCCTGCGCGGCTTCCGCGAGATTTTGGGCAAGCACGACGCCCACGGCGGCTACTACGGTCACGCCTCGGTCGGCTGCCTGCACGTGCGTCCGATGGTCGACCTCAAGGGCGCAGCGGGCGTCAAGAAGATGGCCGACATCGCCGACGAGGTGTTTGGACTGGTCGTGCAGCACGGCGGCTCGATGAGCGGCGAGCACGGCGACGGCATTGCGCGCTCGAAGTACAACCAGTGGCTGTTTGGCGAGGAGATTTATGAGGGTTTCCAGGAGCTCAAGCGCCTGTGGGATCCGCAGAACCTCATGAATCCGGGCAAAGTCGTCAACGCGCCCGAGTTGACTGAGAATCTGCGCTGGGGCGCGGACTACAAGATGGTCCAGATCCAGACGCATCTGGATTTCTCGCGCGAAGGCGGCTTCGACCGCGCCATTGAGATGTGCAACGGCGCAGGCGTCTGCCGCAAGCGCGAAGTCGGCACGATGTGCCCGTCCTACCACGCCACGATGGAGGAGGAGCACTCCACCCGCGGCCGGGCCAACCTGCTGCGCGCGGCGCTGTCGGGCAACCTCCCGCATGAGGAGTTCACCTCCAAACGCATGTACGAGGCGCTCGATCTGTGTCTGGAGTGCAAGGGCTGCAAGCGCGAGTGCCCTTCGAACGTCGACCTGGCCAAGATCAAGTACGAGTTCCTCTCGCACTACTACGAAAAGCACGGTACGCCGCTGAGGACCAAGTTTTTTGCCAACGCCGAAAGGCTCAATAAACTCGGCTCGGCTTTTGCGCCGCTGTCGAACTGGATGCTGGGTTTGGCCCCGGTGCGCAAGCTCAACGAGGCGCTGCTGGGCGTCGACGCCCGGCGCCAACTGCCGCCGTTCGCCTCGCAGACCTTCACTTCCTGGTTTGAGAAGCGCTCTTCGGGCAACGGGGCGGGCTCAAAACCGCAGGCGGCGCTATTTGCTGACTGCTTCATGAACTGGAATTATCCGGAAGTGGGGCGCGCCGCGGTGTCGGTGCTCGAGGCCTCGGGCTTCGAGGTGATCCTGGCGGAGAAAACCTGCTGCCAGCGGCCGGCGATCTCGAAGGGACTGCTCGAGCAGGCTCGCGAGGGGGCGGAGAAGAACGTCCGCCTGCTCGAGCGCTATGCCAAAGAAAACATCCCGGTCATCGGCTGCGAGCCGAGCTGCCTGCTCACGCTGCGCGACGAATACGCCGATCTGGTCAAGGGCGAGGCGGTCGAGAGAGTCGCCTCGAATGCCTGGATGCTCGACGAGTTCCTGGTGCGCCAATCGAAGCAAGAAGGCTACCGGTCGCCGTTTCGCGCTACCGTAAAAGCAGCGCTGCTGCACGGGCATTGCCACCAGAAGGCGCACATCGGAACCGCTCCGACCGTCGCCGCCCTGGGGCTGATCCCGGACTGCTCGGTGGCGGAGATCAACTCCGGCTGCTGCGGCATGGCCGGCTCGTTCGGGTTCGAGAAAGAGCACTACGACATCTCCGAGAAGATCGGAGCCGAGCGGCTGTTTCCGGCCGTCGAAGCCGCCGATCCGGACACCGAAATCGTCGTCACCGGCGTTTCGTGCCGGCAGCAGATCGGGCACTTTACCAAGCGCAAGCCCAGCCATGTCGCTGAAGTCTTGGCCAAAGCGCTGGGCTAGAAAGTACCCGCACCCTGAAGGGCGCGGCTCTGACGGATAGCGCGTCCTTCAGAGCCCCAGCCTTCAGGTTGGGGGTGTCTTCAAGAACGCGATGCAACCGCAACCGCTCACAGCGGCGACCGCCGTGCTGGGTCTGTTCGTCTCCATGCTGTGGGGCGGCAACGTCATCGCGCTCAAGTTCGGCCTCGACACGTTCCCGCCTCTCTGGAGCGCGTTTTGGCGCTTTCTTTCGGGCTCGATCGCCGTCTTGATCTGGGCGAAGATGCGCGGCATTCCGCTGATGCCCGGGCGCGGCGACTGGCGCGCGGTCGTGCTGCTGGGCATCCTGTTCACGTCGCAGATCGCTTGTCTGAACGTGGGCGTCGGCTGGACCTCGGCGGCGTTTGCGGTCGTGCTGCTGAATTCGCACCCGATTTTCACGAATCTGCAGGGCCACTTCGCCGTCGGTGAAGACAAGCTCAACCGCAAGCGGTTGATCGGGCTGGCGCTGGCGTTCGCCGGCATCTGCTGGGTGGCCGCGGGCAAGCCGGCGGTGGCGAACGCGCCCTTTCCGATCTGGGGCAACGTGTTGATGATCGTCTCGGCGAACCTGCTGGCTTTGCGCGTGATCTACACCCGGCATCTGGTGCAGGCGACCGATCCGGCGCGGCCGGTGATCTGGCAGATGATGTTTTCGCTGCCGTTCTTTCTGGTGGCGGCCTGGCGGCTGGAGCCGCCGACGCTGCAGGCGGTGACCTGGGAGCCGGTGGCGGCGATTCTCTACCAGGGCGTGGTGATCGGAGGCTTTTGCTTTTTGGCCTGGACTTCGTTGCTGCGCAAACACAGCGCCTCGACGCTGTCGGTCTTCGCCTTCACGGTGCCGTTTTTTGGCGTGTTGTTGAGCTTCTGGGTATTGGGCGAACCGATCCCAGCGCAGCTGGTGCTCGGCGCGTTGCTGGTGACGCTGGGCATCGTGGTCGTCACGCGCGACAGCCGGGCGCGCCACCGCGCCGCGGTCGCCAACCCGAGCGTCACCGGAGCCGTGCGCGGGTGACCCAGCGCGGCGAGTTGCAGACGGTCGGCCCGGCTGCCATTGCCACCGCGGTGCTGATGTCGGCGATGTGGGGCGCCAACGTCGTCGGAACGAAGATCGCCCTCGAAGCCTTCCCGCCCATCTGGAATGCGTTTTGGCGGATGGCGCTCGGGCTGCCCTTTTTGTTGCTGTGGGCGCGCGCCGGCGGCGTTGAGCTGTGGCCCGAGCGAAAGCAATGGAAGCCGCTGGCGCTGCTCAGCGCGCTCTTTTCCATCCAGATCATCCTGCTGAACTTGAGCATCCAACTCACCTCGGCCGCTTACTCGGCGGTGCTGGTCAACGCGGCGCCGATCCTGACCAACCTGATCGCCCACTACTACGTGCCCGACGACAAGCTCTCGCGCATGCGCGCGTTGGGGCTGGCGATCGCCTTCGCCGGCGTCTTTTCGGTGCTTTCGGGGCGTCCGGAGACGCGCCTGGCGCCGGCCCCTTTGTTGGGCAACATCCTGGCGCTGGTGACGGCGGCGCTGATCGGCGTGCGCATGGTTTATACCCAGCGGCTGGTGCAGAGCCTGAACTCCACCAAGACGATCATCTGGCAGGTCACGCTGGCGATCCCCGTCTTCGTGCTGGCCGGGGCCGCGTTCGAAGGCGCGCCTATCGCCGGCGAAGTCACCCCGCGCATTGCGATCGCCATCCTTTACTGCGGCGTGGGCGTGGTCGGCGTGGCCTTCATCTTGTGGGTGCGCCTGCTCGAAAAGCATCCGCCCGGGTTGATTTCGGTTTTCGCCTTCGGCACCCCATTGTTCGGCGTGGTTTTCAGCGCCATCGTGTTCGGAGAGCGGATCAGCCCGACGCTGGGGCTGGGAGTCGCCGCCGTCGCGCTGGGCGTGTTGCTGGTGACGCTCGAAAAGCGCTTGGCCACCGGCCGTAGCTGACTCAGCCGAGCCGGTTGCGGAGCAAGTCCCACAGCATCGGCAGCTTGTCGGCGAGCAGATGGCCGCTGAGCCAGGCCGCGTCGACGCTGTAGAGAGCGGCCAGAATCGCCCCGCCGCCGATCACGCTCCGGTGCCAGCCTTTCCGCCAGGCCCACTCGGTCGCGTTCGCCAGCGCCAGCACGTAGCCCGCCATGCCCGGCAGAATGTAGATCACCTTCATCGACGCGAAGTCGCGGTAGACCAGGCAGAACTGCGCCACGAAGGCGATCTGCATCCAGGCGGCGACCATCGCCGGGGCATAGAGCGGCTCGCGGAACCAGGCCGCCCGCCACCCCTCGACGACCAGTCCGCCTAGCAGCAACAGGCTCCACGGCAGGCCAAAGAGATACAGCGCGCGGCCCAGCCACAGCAGGGGCTCGCCGTGGTTGATCCAGGTTTCAGGGTGGTTGTCGTATTGGGCGAAGTGGGTGCGGGCGAACAGCTGCGTCCACAGCGAGGTGCGGTGGTCCTCGATCACGGCGTCCGGCGCCTCCGCCGGCCGAGCGATCTGCGGACGTCGCATCAGGTCGAAGAAGTGGAACGTCCCCAGCGCGCCGGCGATCGAGCGCGCTCCGGGGCGGCGATATTCCGTCTCTTCCCAGAAATCCGGCAGCGGGTTGCGCGGCATGTTGAGGATGAACGGGTCGCCGTATTGCCGCCAGTGCTTGCCGTAGGAGCCGAACGTGAACGCCGCGGCCCCGGTGACCGCCAGCAAGACGCCCGCCGCGGCGACGGTCCGCAGCGGCCGTGCGCTCTTGCCGTACAGAACCGCGAGGCCGAACGCTCCCACAATCGAGAAAGCAGCAATCAAGCCGTTCGCTTTGGCCAGCGGCCCTAATACCGTCGGCCACAGCACCCTCCAAAACGCGCGGCGCGACGGTGCGGCCAAATAGCGGCCCGCGGCGATCAGCGCCAGCGTCGACAGCCAGATCACCAGCGTGTCGTTGGTGGCCTGCGAATGAATCGCCACCAGCCCCGGATTCAGCGCGACCAGAGCGAAGATCAGCGTGCGTACTGGCTCCGAAAGCGCCATGTCCGCCAACCAGCGCCGGATGAGCAACAACGTCCACACCCCGAAGAAGGTGTTGAACAGCTGCGCCAGCCGCACGAGCACGTAGGGCGAATCCGTCGGCGAGAGCTTCCACAGCAGCGCCACCGAGGCGTGATAGAGCTTCGAGTGGTAGGCCTGGAAGGCTTCCTGCAGTTCGGGAAAGCGGTTCTCGTCGACGATGATGCGGACGACCTCGAGGTGGTTGTCGTTCGCGTCGGTGTTCACCAGAGCCAGCACAACGCGCAGCGCGATCGCCAGCGCGAGGATCCAGCGGCGCAGGCGGGGGTGGTCGAACGAAGACATCCCGGTCTCGCCAGTCTAGCGTTCGTATAATGACCGGGTGATGCTCGCTCGTGTTCTCGCCTGTACGTTTCTGTTCGCCGCGGTCGCGGCGGCGGCTGACTTCGAAGCCGACATCGAGCCGATCTTCCACCAGCGCTGCTTCGCCTGCCACGGGCCGTCGAATCAGATGAGCGGTTTCCGGCTCGACGACCGCGAAGCGGCGATGAAGGGCGGCTACTCCGGGGCGGTGATCGTTCCGGGCAATGCTGAGGGCAGCAAGCTCATCGAACGGGTCACGAGTGAGAAGGCGAACTTCCAGATGCCGCCGGCGGGCGAGCGGCTCAGCGACGCCGAGGTCGCCAAGCTGCGGGAGTGGATCGACGAGGGCGCCAAGTGGTCCGAGCGCGCGCCGGCCAAGAAGCTGAGCCAGCAGCAGCGCATGGAGCATTGGTCGTTCCAGCCCGTCGAGAACCCGGCGACGCCGAAAGTCGCCGATTCGAGCTGGGCGCGGAACCCGATCGACCTGTTCGTGCTCGCCAAGCTGGAGGCTGAAGGCGTGAAGCCCTCGCCCGAAGCCGACAAGGTGACGCTGCTGCGCCGCGCGCACTTCGATCTGACCGGCCTGCCGCCGACGCCCGAGCAAGTCGAAGCCTTCCTCGCGGACGACAGCCCCGACGCCTACGAAAAGGTCGTCGACAAGCTGATGCAGTCCGAGCATTTTGGCGAGCGCTGGGCGATCCCCTGGCTCGACGCCGCGCGCTACGCCGACTCGGACGGCTACGAGCGCGACCCGCTGCGTCCGCACGCTTGGCGCTGGCGGCAGTGGGTGATCGAGGCGATCAACCGCGACATGCCGTTCGACGAGTTCACCATCGAGCAGCTCGCCGGCGACTTGCTGCCCGGAGCGACGCTCGAGCAGCGCGTGGCCACCGGCTTTCTGCGCAACGGCATCAAGAACCGCGAGGCCGGCGTGAAGCTGGAAGAAAAACGCTTTGAGGAGACGATCGATCGCATCTCCACCATCGGGACGGTCTGGCTGGGCCTGACGGTCGGCTGCGCGCAGTGCCACGACCACAAGTACGACCCGCTGAGCCAAAAAGAGTTCTATGAACTCTACGCCTTTCTGGGCAATTCGGTGGAGCGCGACATCGAGGCGCCGCTGCCGGGCGAGTTGGGCTCGTATCTGCTGGCCTACCCCGAGTACCGCGAGCGCCGCGACAAGATCCTGGCCGAAAACGACGTCGAGCCGCACTACCAGCAGTGGCGCACGGAACTCATCGAGGCGATGGACCATCCCGGCGAGCGCACCGATTGGGACTTCCGCGTCACCGAGTGGCGGGCCTCCATGGATCGCGCTGACTGGTACATGCGCACGCCGGACGAGGAGCTGACCGAACTCGAGCGCGACAACCGCGTGGATGCCTTCCTCAAGCGCCTCGGCCCCGACATCGACAAACAGGAGGAACTCAAGAAGAAGCTCGAAGGCGTGCGCGACGAGCTCAACGCGTTAGCCAAGGAGATGTTCCCGATCCGCACCCAGGCCAATACGATGATCGAGCGCGAGCAGGCGCAGCCCACCCACATCGCCCTGCGCGGCGACTGGCGAGCGCCGGGCCTGGAGGTGCAGCCGGGCGTTCCGGCCGTGTTGCCCGAGATCGAGCAGGAGAAGACTCCGGCGCGGCTGGCGTTGGCCCGCTGGCTGGTCGACGGCAGGAATCCGCTCACCGCGCGGGTGACGGTCAACCGCTGGTGGCAGGAGCTGTTCGGCGCCGGACTGGTCTTGTCTGCCAACGACTTCGGCACGCAGGGGCAGCCGCCGACTCATCCCGAATTGCTCGACTGGTTGGCGTCGGAGTTCGTCGAGAACGATTGGAGCCGCAAGAAGCTGCTGCGCCGGATCGTGACGTCGGCGACCTACCGGCAGTCCTCCCACGCGCGGCCCGACCTCGAGGAGCGCGACCCGGACAACAAGTGGCTGGCGCGCCAGAATCGGCTGCGCCTGCCGGCCGAGCTGGTGCGCGACAACGCGCTGACCGTCAGCGACCTGCTCAACCCCAAGCTGGGCGGGCCCAGCGTCCGCCCGCCGCAGCCCGAAGGCGTCTCCGAGCTAGGCTATTCGAAAAAGTCCTGGGAGGCCGACCGCGGCCCGGAGCGATACCGGCGCGGCATGTACATCCACTTCCAGCGCACCACGCCGTACCCGTTCCTGATCAACTTCGACGCCTCGGATACGTTGACCGCGAAGGTGACCCGCGAGCGCTCCAACACGCCGCTGCAGGCGCTGAACCTGCTCAACGATGAGGTCTTCATGGAAGCCGCGCGCACGCTGGCGCTGCGCGTGGCGCTCGAGAGCGAAGGCTTCGACGCCCGTCTCGAGCGGATGTTCCTGCGCGTGCTCAGCCGCCGGCCCGAAGCGCGCGAGAAGGACCGCGCGGCCACCTATTTCGAGCGGCAGAAGCAGATCCTGGCGGCCGAGGAAGGCGCGGCGAAGAAGCTGGCGCCGGTCGTGCCGCCGGGCGAAGACCAGGCGGATCTGGCGACCTGGGCCGGCCTTGCGCGCGGGCTGCTCAATCTCGACGAGTTCCTGGTGCGCGACTAGGCGAATTGTCTGATCGGCTGGCGCGCCCGGGACGGATCGTATAAACTTCGGTTCGCGGTTGGCTGCAGCGTAGCGCCCCGCGGATCGTTTGGCACCCCGTATCTGAGAGAAGGAGGAAGTTCTTTGTCGAAAAAGGTTCTACTCACCGCCGCCGGCGCTTGCCTGCTGCTGACCTCGGCGCTGACCGCCGATCATCATCACTTTGTCCCCGCCATGAAGGGAGTGGGGGGAGCGATGAAGCCGACGAACGTCGCGCTGGCCTCCGGCGACATGGCGACGGTCAAAGAAAACGCAGCGTCGATCGCGCAGAACTTTGCGATCATCGCGGCTTGGTTCGAAGGCCGCGGAAACGCCGGCGCCGTCAAGATCGCCGATGAGGCTCACGGGGGCGCCATGGCGCTGCACAAGGCCGCTGAAGCCGGCGACGCCGCGGGCGCCAAGGCTGCGATGGGAACCATCGGCGGCACCTGCAAGAGCTGCCACACCGCTTACCGCGTGAAGAACGCCGACGGCAGCTACGGCTTCAAAGACTAAGCCATCCTACTGACTCCGTGATAGCCCCGGGCTTTGGCCCGGGGTTTGGTTGCATCACAGGTCTGAAGTCAAGCGGGCCGCCAGGCGCCGACCCCGGTCTCACGGCTGCGGCTCGAGCGTTACCCCAAACCTTCCAGCACGCCCGTGCTGTCTCCGAATACGCTGTCTTCCACGCCCATGCGGTGCGCCAGCGCGAGCAACAGGTTGCACATCGGCGTGTTGGGCTTGGCGATCAGCCGTCGGCCGGGCTTGAGGGTTCCCTTGCCGCGTCCGGCGAGCAGCAGCGGCAAGTTCTCTTCGGTGTGGCGGTTGCCGTCGCTCAGCGAGCCGCCGTAGAGCACCATCGAGTTGTCCAGCAGCGAGCCGTGGCCCTCGTCGAGGTTCTTCATGCGGTCGAGCAGGTAGGCGAACTGCTCGACGTGCCAGGTGACGATCCGCTCGTAGTGGGCGCGCTTTTCGGGCAGGTCGCGGTGGTGCGACATGCCGTGGAACGAGCCCTTCGGCATCCCGGCGAGGAAAGAGTAGTCCTGCGAGCTCTGCGCGTCGCCGAACATAAACGTGGCGATGCGGGTCGAATCGGTCCAGAACGCCAGCAGCATGATGTCGAGCATCAGGCGGACGTGCTCGGGGTGCTCGTCCGGCAAACCCGGCGCGGGCCGCTCCAGCGGGAACTTGCCCTCGTTGATCCAGCGCTTCTGCGGCTTCATCGAGGCTTCGATGCGCCGCTCCACCGAGCGCACCGACTCGTAATACTCGTCCAGCCGCGCCTGGTCGGCCCCGGAACTCTTGCGGCGCAAGTCCTTGGCCTGTTCGAGCACCACGTCGAGCAGGCTCGTCTCGTCGCGCTGCAATGAAGCCAGCAGGGCCGGGTCCTTCGGGTTGACGCTCGAGACGACCGGCGTGCGGCGGTTGCGGAACAGCCGGTCAAAGGCCAACTGCGGCACGATCTCCTTCGGGACGGGCGTGTTCGGGTCGGCCCACGACAGGAACGAGCCCAAAGCGCGCGGGAAACCGCCGCCGGCGGTGTCGATGCCGGTGCGCGGCGCGTCAATGCCCAACTCGAGCGACGGCAGCGGCGTGCCTTCGCCGACCTTCATCGCCAGATACTGGTCGATGCTGGTTCCGCCGGAATCGAGGTCGCCGCCGGTGGTGCGGTCCACAAAGCCGCCCGACAGCCACGCCGGCACCTTGGGCCAGTGTCCGTTGCGGCCGACGGTGTTCTCGTTCCACAGGTTTTGCAGGACGGTGAACTCGCTCTTGTGCGGCTCGAGCGGCTTCAGGTGCGGCGTGATTTCGTAGTCTTCGCCTTCGCCGGCCGGCGTCCAGTGGTCGGGGCGAACGCCGTTGGGGACGAACAGGCAGGCCATGCGGCGCGGCGGCTCCGAGAGCTTCTCGTCGGCGCCGACCGGTGCGCCGGCGGCGATGGATTCGAGCCATGGCAGGGACATCGCCACCCCGGCGCCCTTGAGCATCGTTCTACGGGAGATGGTTTTCTGCATGGCCTTGTTCTAGCTCCTCAAAAAATTCCGCCGCCGCCCATAGACTAACATCGGCCCGGCAAGGACGCTTCTATTTCGTGCCCAACAACCGGCGCGGAGTCTTCTTCACCGCTTCCTGCAGGGTGATCGGCTCAATTCCTTTCTGCAAATTGCGGAACGGCGTGCTCAGCACGACCTCGCGGATCAGCGTCCGCGCGCTGTAGCCGTTGTCTCGGACCTTGCCGAGGATCTCCTCGATCGTGCATTGGTCGCCGTCCTGGCGACCGCGGCCGATGGCGTAGCCCAGAACACGGCTCACCAGCTGCCGTGCGAACTCTTCCTTGCGATCGAGCAGCACGTTGCGCAGCTCCTCGGGGCCCTCAAAAACCTCGCCCGTCGGCAGCGAGCCGGAGGCGTCGACCGGGCGGCCGTCGGCGTGTTCGTCGCGCCAGCGTCCCATCCAGTCGAAGTTTTCGAGACCCAGCCCGATCGGGTCCATCAAGTTGTGGCAGGCCGAACAGGCCGTGGATTCACGGTGTGCGGCGAGCATCTCGCGCACGTTCAACTCTTCGCCCTTCTTGGCGTCCGGCAGCGGCGGCACGTCGGGCGGCGGAGGCGGCACCGGCGTCCCCAGCAGTTTTTCCAGCACCCAAGCGCCGCGCAGCACCGGACTGGGCTGCTTGTAGTGCGACGTCATCGCCAGCACGGACGCCAAGCCCAGCACGCCGGCGCGCCGCTCATCGGGCCAGCTGACGCGGTGAAAGCCGTTGGCGCCCACGCTGACCCGGCCTTCGAGCTGGTAATAGCGCACCAGCCGCTCAGTCAGGAAGGTGTAGGGCGCGTTGAGGATTTCGAGCAGGCTGCGGTCGTCCGCCAGGATATAGTGCAACAGCAGACCCGGCTGCTGGCGCAGGTCGGCGGCGACGTCGGGGGTGTAGAAGTGCTGCAGTTCGGTCAGCAGCGGTACGACCCGGCCGCCGACCTCGTCGGTGCCGAGCCACTGGCCCATGAACGCCGAGGCAAACGCCCGTGCGCGCGGGTCGTCGAGCATCCGGTCGACCTGCCGGACCAAAACGTCGGGGTCCTGCAATCGGCCCTGCTCGGCCAGGTCCAGCAATTCCTCGTCCGGCATCGTCGCCCAAAGGAAATATGACAGCCGCGACGCCATCTCATAGTGGCCCAGCGGCTCGATGCCGTCTCCCTGCGGCGCCTCCTCGAAGCGGAACAGGAAGCGCGGCGAGACCAGCACAGCCTTGAGCGCATACTTCACGGCCTCTTCGAACGGGTCGCCTCGCTCGGCCGCGCGGTCGTAGAGCGCCAGGATGCGGTCGACCTCCGCCTGCTCCACCGGCTGGCGGTAGGCTTTAGGGAGAAACTCGCGAAACAGACGCTCGGCGGCCTTGCGCGGGTGGATCGGCGCCTGGCCCGGCTCCATGCCGAGCAGGCGGTAGTGCAGAGCCGCTTGGTTGGGCGTCGGCGGTTCGCGGTCTTCGGTGACGGTGAGGCTGTAGAAGTCGATCGGCTCCGAGCCGTTGACGACGGCGATCGAGTGCAACCCGCGCGCCAGATTCACGGTTTGCGAGCGGGCGGTGGCGCCGCCGTTCTTGTCCACCGAATACGACAGCTCGCCGACGACCACGCCGTCGACCTCCAGCTCGACCGTGAACTCCTTGACCGGCGGCCGCTCGACCGAGACGCGCAGGGCGTAGGGCGCTTCGGTAAGGATCGAGGCTTGGACGCTGACCTTCTCTCCCGGCTCGAGCGCCCGCTGCGGCTTGCCCTTGACGAAGTTCGGCTCCGCGGTCGGCGAGAGCTCATGCGAGAGCCAGACGCGGTTCATCGGCGGCGATACGATGGCGCCGTCGACCACCGTTTGCGCGGCTTCCAGGTAGCGCTCGATCATCATCGGCGGCAGATAGAGCGTGGCGCCGTTGGTGTCGAAGCCGGCGCCCCCCGCCTCGTCGGCTGCGAACAGGCTCGCGATCTCGAGGTTGACGCCAAAGAGGTCGCGAATCGTATTGCGGTACTCGCGCCGGTTGAGCCGGCGCGGCCCGACGTAGCCGGCATACTCGCCCGTCGTGCAGCCGGTCGTCTCGAGCCGCTTCATGATCCAGTCCGCCACCATCAGGCGGTCGGACTCGGAGAGCTTCGCATCGCCAGGGGGCATGGTGCGGTTGTGCAGTTGCGTGGCAACGTCGCGCCAGAGCGTGCGGCGGGTCTCCACGTCGGCGACGTCGTCGCTTTTGAGGAAGTCGTGGCGGTTCTTGGCGTCAGCCGGGTTGTGGCAGGCGGCGCAGTTGTCCATCAGCACCGGCCGGATGCGTTCAGTGAACAGGGCGGCTGCGTCGTCCGCGGACAGCGCAGGGGCGGCTCCCAGGAATCCAAGCAGCGCGCCTGCAATAGACAAAATGGGCCTAAAAAGCCGTTGTTTGTTGGGTTTCAATTACACCTGCCGCCGCAAACCACTTCGTAGTTTAGTCGATCCGCCGCGGCCAGTCCGGTCCTTTGTTCTCAACGCACTCCGCCGGCTCCGCTGATGAGATCGCCGGGCGGCGCCGCGCTGTCGAGCGAGGCGACGCGGACCAGCTCGGATTTCACCGGCAGATCGCCCTGGATCTCCATCCGTACCAGCGCCTGCCAGGACGCTGGGGCGGGCCGTCCGTCCGAAGTCAGCGCTTCGAGCACTTCCCGCATCTTCCCTTCGTCAAAGAAGAACTCGCCCACGCCGTAGGTTCCCTGGCTCGAGCGTCCGGCCAGGAGGAGCGCCTTCGTATCGCCCAGATCGAACAGCCCGATCACCCCGTAGTCCTCGACCAGACGGCCCTGGCGATCGTAGGAGGTGGCGTACTTCTTGCCGCAGCCCTGGAAACCGACGGTGTCGAGAACGCCGCCTTGGACGATCTGGAACTCGCCGTCCGTCAGGTTCGCCAAGGTCCAATCGTTGATGTGGGGCGAGCCCAGCACCACCATGTTCCTCGTCCGCGCCTTCTCCCAGTCCAGAAAGCGGCCTTGGGTGAGCCGCGTCGGTAGCTGCAGGCGCTCCATGAGGATGCCGATGTGGTACGCCGTGGCCGCCTCGCCCATCCCGGTGTAGCTGGTGCGGTGGACCTGCAAGTAGTCCGCCTTGCCGTCGGCGCCTTCATTGTTGAGGGAGTCGGAGAGAACGTCGCGCAGGTGAGCGGGGATGCGGACGAGGTTCGGATTCTCGGCGGCTGATTCGGAGAATCGGCGGTAGAGCAGCACGCGCGGGTTGGAAAGGACGATGAGCGTCTCCCGGCCCGGCGGCCATCCCAGCAGCGCCGTGTAAAGGTCGCGCGTAGCGCCGCTGACGCCGCCGGCGGTCCGTTCGGGTCCCCATGGCGTGTGCCGGCCGAACTCCCAGGCCCCTGCAACGAGCGCTGCGACGACGACCGCGGCTGCGACCAGCAGTACAGGCGCGGAGCGTCGAGGCTGCGGCGTCGCGACGCCCGGCTCTTGGGCGCCGGTCACGGGCTGAATCGAAGAGCGTTCGATGAATTCGGGGACGTAGCCGCCGCGCGGCACGCGCAAGACGATCGATTCTTCGCGCCCTTCGTCCTCGAAGTACCGTTCGAGCCGGTTGCGAAGCAGGCGGGCCTGGACGCGGACGATGTTGTCCTCCGCCATGTTGTAACCCGGCTTACGTTCAAATACTTCGGTTCCTACCTCGTGTTCTTTCAGATCTTCCGCTCGGCCGTCGAGTTTTTTCTCGCAGATATGCCGCAAGAAGGCCTTCAATTTGTTGGCTCGGCGGAAATGTTTGCTCTCGCAAATGCGCTCCACAAGGGCGCTGTGCTGTTCCGGCGTCATGGCGTCAACCCCTAGGAAACGGCCTGCTCCGTCTGTTGGTGATCGTTAAGTCGTTGATATTAGTGACCTAACAGGCCCCCTATCCCTGTGAGGTTACTGTGAAATCCCCTGGCCGCAGGCAGTATAACGCGCTAATCTCTGGCGGCGCAAACGGTTTGCGCCTGGGAAGGCCTGGAAAGATCGCGTTTGAGGAAGTTTGAGGAGATTGGGTGAGTCCCGCATCCCCGTCGAATGTGGGTCCCGGTCAGCGCAGGTGAGGTAACAGGGGGTTCCATGAGAGAGATTCCTTCGAGATTTGGAATCACGCTACTTATATGTCTATTGGTCTCCGCCGTCGCGCCCAGTGCGCGCGCTCAGGAGCTTCGTGGCAAGATTCAAGGCGTCGTCTCCGACGGCGCGGGCGGCGTCATTCCCGGCGCCAACGTGACGTTGATCAACGTGGGCACGTCGGTCGAGACGAGCACGCAAACCAACGCGTCGGGGCAGTATCTGTTCGACTTCGTGCTGCCCGGCGAGTACTCGCTGCAGGTGCAGTCGGAAGGTTTCCGCTCCTTCGTCCAAGAGAACATTCGCGTCCAGACGCGCGCTGACATTACCGTCAACGCCGCGCTGGAGATCGGCGCGGTCACCGAGTCGATCACCGTGACCGAAGAGCCGGTGGCGGTCAAATTCAACTCCACGACGATGGAGACGACGCTCGACACCAAGATGACCGAAGAGCTGCCGATGATCCATCGCCACCCGCTGTTGCTGGCGATGATCGATCCGCAGGTGGTCTACACGAGCGGCTCCTCCGAACGCAGCGCCTACCACCACTGGGCGGGCAGCCGCATGGACGTTGGCGGCGGCACCGAGCTCAAGAACGAGATCCTCGTCGACGGCTCCTCGAACACCTGGGGCCCGAAGACCAACTACGTCCCCCCGATGGACGCCGTTAGCGAACTCAACGTGCAGCAGAACCCGACCGACGCCGAGTTCGGCCACACCGCCGGCGGCGTACTGAGCTTGCAGATGAAGTCGGGCACCAACGAGTGGCACGGCACCGCGTACTACTTCGGCCGTAATCCGAAGCTCAACGCCCGCGCCGACTCGTTCAACAACTCGCCCAGCGTCATCCGCCGCAATGTCTGGGGCATCACCTCGGGCAACCCGATCATCAAGAACAAGCTGTTCAGCTACGTTGCCTATGAGGGGCAGGACGAACGCGCGCCGGCGAACCTGAACCTGACGGTGCCGACTTCGCTACAGCGGACCGGTGATTTTTCCCAGGCAACGGACCAGAACGGAGTGTTCCGTCCGATCTACGATCCGATGACGACAACGTTGGTGGACGGGCAGGTCAGCCGTCAGCAATTCGCGAACAACGTGATTCCCTCCACGCGTTTCGACGCCACGTCGACGCGCCTGCTGCAAGACGTGTGGGAGCCCAACCGCGCCGGTGACAACGCCAGCGGCATCTTCAACTACCGCAACACCTACAGCCGTCCCTTCAAGTACATCAACTTGATGGTCCGGGAGGATTGGCAGGTCAACGACAGCGTGAAGGTCTTCGGCCGCTGGAGCCGCTTCCACACCACTCAGACCACGCCGCTGGTCACCAATTCGCCCGCGCAGGGCACCGGCGGCAGCGAGCGCAACTCGAACACGTTCCAGGGCGACGCGGTCTGGACCGTCAACCCGACGACGGTCTTCAATATTCGCGGCTCGTGGAATCGTCCCGTCGACAAGTTCCTCGACCCGGATTCGGAAGTGGAGAATTACGAATCGTTCTGGCCGGGCAACAACTGGGTTCAGCCTTACGCCCAGGAGCTGCCGCAGAACTACTACCCCGGATATGTGGTGCAGGTGCCGGGCTCGGGCTCGTCCTTCGGACGCCGCAACTACTGGTTCTCGGCCCCCTACTTCTGGAATTTGTCGTCCAAGCTATCGATGCAGAAGGGCAAGCACTACATCAAGTTCGGCGGCGAGTACCGCAAGTACATCGGCAACACCGGGTTCTTCCAGCCCTTCCAGTTCCAGTTCTCGCCCGCGTTGACGGCGGATACGTTCCTCAACCCCAACACGCGCGCCTCCGGCGACGCCTGGGCGACGATGCTGCTCGGCGCGCTGGGCAACGACTCGCGCGTACAGACCTCGCCTCTTTACAAGGGCTTGGTGCCGTTCTACGGATTCTTCCTGCATGACGATTTCAAGGCGACCCAGCGGCTGACCTTGAATCTCGGCGTGCGGTTTGAATACGACGGCGGCCTGAAAGACAAGCGCGGGCGGCTGTCGCGCGAGCTGGATCTGACGGATCCGATTCCGGAATTCCAGGGAGCGGGCGCGCCGCTGCTGCCGGCCGAGGTTGTTGCGATCCGCGGCGGCCAGCCGACCAACACGGGCGCCTGGCGCTTCACCGAGGGCGCCGGACAAGCCGCTTACGACCCGCCGGTGATGGTGATGCCGCGTATCGGTGCGGCTTACCGATTGAACTCGCGAACGGCGCTCCGGGTGGGCTACGGCCGGTTCATGATTCCGACCTCGGTCAACAACGACGGCGGCATCAATCTCAACGACGCGATACCGTATGCGGGCTTCGAGCAGGATTCCAACCCCTTGCCGATCCTGCAAGGCGTTCCGCAGGCGTTTATGGCCGACCCGTTCCCAGCCGGAACCAATCCGCTCTCGCCGATACCGGGGCGCTCTCTAGGACGCTACACCGCATTGGGGAACACCGGGCAGGATCGCTACTTCGTGGAAGATCCGAAGGCGGCCTACAACGACCGCATCAACTTCTCGCTGCAGCAGCAGGTGATGGCGGGCATCGTGCTCGATTTCACCTACTTCATCAGCCGCGGCGGGAACCACCAGTATCAATATCGGCCCAACCTGCTGGATCCGCGCTTCGGCTTCGAGCACGGCGCGGCGATCACCAAGCGGGTCGACAACCCCTACTTCAACTTTGGCACGCCGGAGACGTTCCCCGGCGGTCTGCGCAACCAGCGGCAGGTGCCGATCAGCACTCTGCTCAGCCCCTACCCCTACTACGGCGATCTGCGCGCCTGGCAGACCTCCGGGCGGCGAGTGCGTTATCAGTCGTTCCAGTTCAAGGCCCAAAAGCCCTTCCGCAACGGCTTCAACTTCCTGGTTGGGTACAACTACAACGTTCGCAAGAACGATGAGTTCTACGACGACCAGGATCAGGTGGACCAGAACTTCACGCTGTTCAACGACAACAATCCGCGGCACAAGTTCAACGTGTCCGGCATCTATGAGTTCCCGTTCGGACAGGGCCGCAGGTGGGGCTCGGACTGGAATTCCGTTGTGGACGGCGTGCTCGGCGGCTGGTCGACGAGCTTCTCGTATGAGTACTACAGCGGCGAGTTCCTGCGCTTCGGCGGGCTCGAAGTCGTAGGCGATCCGGTCCTGGATGAGCAGACGCGGGAACGGCAGTTCAATACCGATGCGTTCAAGATCTTGCCCCCGTTCACGCGCCGTTCCAACCCGTTGCAGTATTCGGGGCTCACCGGCCCCAACTTCCGCAACCTCGACGCCACGCTGGCGAAAAAGTTCGACATCACCGAAAAGGTGAACTTTGAGCTGCGTATGGAGGCCTACAACCTCACCAATAGCTTCATGGCCGGAAGCGTCGATACGAACGTCAACAGCGCGCGCTTCGGCCAAATCAACGGCCAGCGCTCGGCATTTTTCGGCCGGCAACTGCAATTTGGCGGCCGCATTCGCTGGTAGCTCGCGCTGAGCGAGTTGAAAGCTCAACCCCCGTCCCGCCCTTGTTCGCAAGGCGGGGCGGGGTTCTCTTTTTCGGAGACCTACTCCAGCTTGTCGCGTAGCGTCTCGAGCGCCGACTCGATGCGCTGGCGGCTCTTCCAAAAATCCGTCCACGGGTCTTTGCGCCGTCGGGCCAGCGACGCCGGCAGCGTTCGGATTGTGTACTCTTCAGGCGTCAGCGACTTGGTGAGTTCGCGTGCGGTCAGGGGCGCGGAGACCGTGGCTTGGGGCCTCGGCCGGACGCTGTAAACCGTCGCCAGCGGTTTGCCGTAGGCGTTCTGGGAGTAGTCGAGCGAGATTGACCCGCGCGGCCGTTTGTCGACGCTGCGCTCGAGCGTCGTCTCCTTCGGCAGCTCGGAGTGGATGAGCCGCGCGACGATCTCGGCGAACGCTCGCGCCTGCTCAAAGGTGTACTCGCGCTCGAGCGGCAGCCACAGATGCATGCCGCGCGAGCCGGACGTCTTGAGGAACGCGTGCAACTGCATCCGTTCCAGCTGCTTCAAGATTGCGCGCGCAACCCGGACGACGGTGGAAAACTCCGAGCCCTCGGTGGGGTCGAGGTCGAAGAAGACGTAGTCGGGCTTTTCCAAATCGTCAATGCGGCTCGGCCAGGGGTGCTGCTCGATGGCGCCCAGGTTCACCAGGTGCAGCAGCGCGGCGAGATCGTTGCAGACGAAGTAGCGGATGTCGCGGCCCACGCCTTCGGAGGGAATCACGACCGTGTCCATCCACTCGGGGACGCCCTCGCCGGCGTCCTTCTGGTAGAACGACTGCGATTCGATGCCGTTGGGGAAGCGGCGCAGCACCAGCGGCCGGTTCTCGAGGAATGGCAGGATGCGGTCCGCCACCCGGTAGTAGTAGGCCAGAATGTCCCGTTTGGTGTAGCCGGGCTCGGGGAAGTAGATCTTGTCCATGTGCGTCAGACGCACCGGCTTGCCGCCGATCTCCGCGACGACGGTCTCGCGTTTGCCCTTGAAAAGCTCGGCTTCGAGTTCCTTGAAGGTCGAGATCGCCGGCTGCGCGCGAGCCCGGCGGGCCTGCGGCTTGGGAGTTTCCTCGGCCACACTGGGTTGGATGCAGTCAGCCGGGTCGAGGTCGCTGCGCAGGCTCAAATAAACCGGATGGCGCAGGACCCGGTCCGGCGTCCAGGAGCCGAACTGGATGCGGGCGACCAACTTCGGCTCCACCCAGTGCGCGGCCTCTTTCGTCTCCGGGACGGTTTGGAACGGGCAGTCGGGCGAAGTGATGGCTTCCAGCCGCGCGGCCAGGTCGTCGAGAGTTTCAGCGTTGAATCCGCTGCCCACCCGGCCGATGAAGCGCTAACCTGCGGCGGTGGAGAGGCCGACCAGCAGGGCCCCGAAGCGCTCGCGGCCGCGGCGCGGCTCGGTCCAGCCGCCGATGACGGCGTCGATCTCGCGAAACGCCTTGATCTTCAGCCATTCCGCCGAGCGGCCTTGCGTGTAGGCGCTGTCGGCGCGCTTGGCGATGACGCCCTCGGCCCGGCCTGGCGAGCCAGCTCAAAAAGCGGCGTCGCTTCGCCTTCCACCTCGAACTCGCCCAGGTCCCACATCGGCATCGTTCCCGCGCCGTAGTTGCCGGCCGGGATGACCTTTTCGAACGTCAGGTACTCGAGCGGATGGTCTTCGGTGCGGGCCGCCCTCTATTGTGGCGTTTCTTAACGTGGCGAGCGCTGTTAGCGTCTTTTCGATTTGGAGTCAGGTCCTACAATGAAGAACCGTTTTTTGAGCAAGAACCGCCATGACCTCAGCCCCTGACCCGAAAGCCAACCTCGCCGAACTCTCCGGCTCCGCTGTCGCCCTCGGGCTGCTCATCGGCGTGGTGATGACGGCGGCCAATACCTACCTGGGCCTCTACGCCGGCATGACGGTTTCGGCGTCGATCCCGGCGGCGATCGTCTCGATGGGCGTGCTGCGCGGACTGCTGCGGCGCGGGTCGATTCTCGAGAACAACATCGTGCAGACGATGGCTTCGGCGGGCGAATCGGTCGCCGCGGGCATCATCTTCACGGTGCCGGCGCTGGTGATCGCCGGCGCCTGGCAGGACTTTCCGTTCTGGAAGGTGACAGCGATCGGGATGCTGGGCGGCGTGCTGGGCGTGTTGTTCATGATTCCGCTCAGGCGGACGCTGATCATCGAAGACAAGGATTTGATCTACCCCGAAGGCGTGGCCTGTGCGCGCGTACTCGAAGCGGGGCAGAGCGGAGGCCGTGAATTGACGGCCATCTTCGTTTCGCTCGGCGGCGGGCTGCTGTTCAAGGCGCTCAGCGGCCTGGTGGGCATCATCCGGCCGGTGGTTGAAGGAGCGACGGTCGCCGGGCGTACGGTGTTGTATTTCGGTACGGACGTCTCGGTGGCCCTGCTGGGCGTGGGACTGATTGTGGGCCTGGAGGTGGCGTCGTTGGTCTTTGCCGGCGGCGTCATCGGCTGGCTGGTGGCAATTCCGCTCTACTATCTGTCGGCGCCGTTGCCGGAAGGCGCGGCGGCGGATGCGGCTTGGGGCGCCTGGAGCGGACAGATTCGTTATATGGGCGTCGGCGCGATGATCGTCGGCGGGCTGTCGTCGATGTGGGGCATCCGCTCCGGCATCGGCAAGGGAGTGCGGCAGGCGCTGGGCGGCATGCAGAAAGTCGCCGGCAAGGTGGAGCGCACCGAGCTCGACCTGCCCACTCCGTTCACGCTCGCCACGCTGGCCGCTGCCGCGGTGGGCACGATTACGCTGTATTGGACGCTGACCGGCGACATGGCGGTAGCGCTCACCGCCGGCGTGGTGATGGTCGGGGCCTCGTTCTTCTTTGTAGCGGTGTCGAGCTACATCGTCGGGCTGGTCGGCAGTTCGAACAACCCGGTTTCGGGCATGACGATCTGCGCGCTGCTGTTCTCGTCGGGCGTGCTGCTGCTGTTTGGCATGAGCGGCACAACGGGGATCATCGCGGCGCTGGGCGTGGCGGGCGTCGTTTGCTGTGCGGCGGCGACGGCGGGCGACACCTCGCAGGACCTGAAAACCGGCTTCCTGGTCGGCGCGACGCCGTGGAAGCAGCAGGCGGCGCAGTTCATCGGCGTACTGGCGCCGACCGTGGTCATCGCGCCCGTGCTAACCCTGTTGCACAACGCCTACGGCATCGGCACCGGCGGCGAGCAGTCGCTGCGCGCCCCGCAGGCTACGCTGTTCGCCAACATCGCGCAGGCGCTGTTTGGCGACGCCGAGATGCCGTGGATGATGGTCGGCGTCGGCATGGCGATCGCCCTGGGCCTGCTGGTCCTGGATGGGATTCTGAAGAAGGCGGGAAGCTCGTTCCGGGCGCACGTGATGCCGGTGGCGGTGGGCATCTACCTGCCGCTGGGGCTGAGCGTTCCGATTTTCCTGGGCGGGCTGCTGCACCGCATCCTGCGCAGCTACGGCGAGGCGGCGACGAACCGCGGAGTGCTGATCGCATCGGGCCTGATCGCGGGCGAGGCGATCGCGGGGATCTTGATTGCGGTGCTGTTGACCACCACGACGGCGCAGCTGCCAATCCCGGTGGTCGATAGCGCGCTGGTTTCGCTGGGCGCCTTCGGGCTGGTGGCCTGGCTGGTGCTGCAAAGCGGCAGGAAGGCGGCGGCTCGCACAACAGAACCGCAGGCGTAAGCCTGAGGGCCCGCGCCCTGACGGGCGCGGTTCTGATCTAGCGGCTTCAATAACAGCCATGGCCGGCCGCACCACCATGAACATCTCGGTGACCCCGGAGCTCGAAGCTTTCGTGAAGGGCTTGGTGGAGTCAGGGCAGTATCAGTCGGTCAGCGAGGTCTTTCGCGCCGGGTTGCGGTTGCTCCGGGAAAAGGAGCGCCTGCGCCAACTCGAGGAGTACGTCCTGCACCGAATCCAGCGCGACCCGCGAATCGTGCCGGAGGGCTATCTGAAGTTGGCCGACGAGCGCTGGCGGAACCTGATTCAGGAAGCTATTGATGCGGACGATCGGGATGACTGCATCGATGGGGAGGAGTACTGCGCACGGCTACGCAAGCGCCTCGAGTCGGTCGAGACCTAGCCCATCTTGGCGCATCAGGCCGGATGAGCCGAGCGACGACATAGGTCCCTTGGGGGCCGGCGGCGGGTTGATCAGCCGGATGCTACCTGTGCGCGTCCAATCGAGCTTTTGATGCTAGACCACTCACACTGGTGAGAAAGGTGAAATCCGCAGTGAAAAGGGTCCTCGCATCCATAGGACTTAGCGCAGAGTCGAGCCTTCAAAGGCCGTTCGACAAAGGCTCTCAGGATCTCCTCATGAACTTGCTCGACCGAAGGCCCTCCGTCGATTCGTATAATGTTTGGATCGTCAAGTCGCAGGAAGACCTCTCGGACGCTGGTCAGGTTCTCCGAATTCTCAAAGGCGTTAGGGGTGTCCCCTCTTGACTCAGCGATTCGATGGAGCCCCGTGGTGGGCAAAACGTCGATCAAGAAAACAGCATCGGGCACCGGGGCGAACTCTTCCATCACTTCGCGAATTCTGCCGATATCGGCTCCTCTGGCCCCTTGGTAGGCGATCGTCGAGTAGTAGTAGCGGTCCAACACCACCACTCTGCCTTCCTCGAGCGCGGGTCCGACGACGGTCTCTACGTGCTCCCTCCGGTCATCGATGAAGGCCTGAAGTTCTTCATCCAGCGAAAGCCGCCCGGTTGCTGCCGACTCTCGGATCCGATTCCCGTGCGTGCCGTAGGTCGGCTCTCGAGAGGCGACAACACCGAGGCCCGCTGCCCGGAGCGACTCCGTCAGCATCTCAGCCTGGGTGGTCTTTCCTGCTCCATCGATCCCCTCAATTGCAATGAGAATGGACTTGCTGCTCCGCACGGATGCAGTATGCCACAAAACGGTTTCTGCCCGAATTTTCACGCGAATTGAGCCGACAAGTGATTCAAACAAAAGCATGGTGAATTGAGGGCATGAATCGCGGGCTCTTTCGACCCTGCTCCGACGCCTGCCGACCGATGATCAACAAGAGCCGTTAGACTGAACCCTAGGAAGCTTGTCGGCCGGGCGATCGCCGCGCACCTTCGGGGGCGGGGAGGAAAGTCCGGTCTCCACAGGGCGGCGCGCCGGCTAACGGCCGGGGGGCGGTTCTCAAAGGGCCGTTCACGGAAAGTGGCACAGAAAATGTACCGCCTCGGGGTTTCGGCCCTGGGGTAAGGGTGAAAAGGTGCGGTAAGAGCGCACCGCGTTCGAGGCGACTCGAATGGCAGGCCAAACCCCGCGTGGAGCAAGACCAAATAGGGGACGAGCGGCGGCCCGCCGCGTTTGGAGTTCCGGGTAGGTTGCTCGAGTCCGTCGGTAACGGCGGACCTAGACGAATGATCGCCGCCGCGTCCTTCGGGAAGCGGTCACAGAAACCGGCTTACAGGCCGGCAAGCTTCCCCTTTACACTCAAAGGTTGATGCGAGTTCCAGCCGCGCTGCTGCTTCTTCCCGCCTTCGCCTTCGCGCAACTCCCTGAACAGGCCGAGGCCCTGCTGCACAAAGCAGCCGGGACCTACCGCTCGGCCGAGACCTGGTATTTCGTCGCCACCGAGCGCACCATCACCTCCGCCGGCGACCAGCGCAAGGAGACCGAAACGCTCGTGCTGACCGCGCGCGGCACGGACGGCAAGATGCGCGTGGAGTTCGACGACCGCGTCAATGGCGGCGTCTCGGTGAACGACGGCGAGAACAGCTGGGTCTATCTGCCCCGACAGAACCGCTACGCCAAGCTGCCGGCCTCCGGCGATTCCGGCGCGTCGGCCGCGCAAGCGCCCAGCCTGAACTCCGACGTCCTGGTCCGCCGCTTCCCCGACCGCTACAAGACCGCCGACGAGCGCATCCTCAACGCCCGTGTGCTGCGCACCGAAAAAATCGGTCTGCAGCAGGGCGAGGTCGAGTGCGACGTGGTCGAGGTGGACTACAACACGCCGCCGGGCATGCGCGAGGGCTCCATCCAGCGCACGTTTTGGATCGCCCGCGACTCGGGGCTGATCGTGCGCGAACGCTCCATCGCCGGCATGCTCCAGCCCGGACAGGCGAACCAGCGCGTGCAGGTCAACCAGGAAGTGGACTTCCAGATGGCGGCCGTCAACGGCGGATTTGACGACGGCGTGTTCGTCTTCGCGCCGCCGCCTGGCGCCCGGCAGGTGGAATCGCTGCGTCCGGATGCGCCGTCGACCGATGCCGTCGACGCCGAAGCGCCTGACTTCACGCTCGAAGACTTGGCGGGTGAAGCGGTGCAGTTGACCAGCCTGCGGGGCAAGGTCGTGCTGCTTGATTTCTGGGCCACCTGGTGCGGTCCGTGCCGGCATGACATGCCGATCGTCGATCAGATCTACAAGGAGCGCTCGGGCGATGGGCTGGCTGTCTTTGGCGTGAACTCCGAAGCCTCCGACCTGGCCCGCGGCTACCTGAACTCGAACGGCCTCGCCTTCCCCACGCTGCGGGACCCGGGCATGGACGTCGCGCAGCTCTACCGTGTGCGTGCGATTCCGACCTTCGTGGTCATCGACCGGCAGGGGCGTGTGTCATCGTACATGCAGGGAACGCAAAGCCGTGCACAGCTGCTGCAAGCGCTCGAAAAGGCCGGCCTGTAGGGTGCGGAAATCGCGCAAAGGCGCGTAACAAACCATCTGGTATGCTCGGAGTTTAAGGGTTTTACATGCCTCGTAGAACGCTGTTTTTGAATCCCCCCTCGTTTGAAGGTTTTGACGGAGGCGCCAGTTCACGATGGCCGGCGTCGCGCGAAATCGAGTCCTACTGGTACCCGGTTTGGCTGTGCTATCCGGCCGGAATGCTCGAGGATTCCAAGGTCGTCGATGCGCCGCCGCATCACATCTCCCCGCAGCAGACCATTGACATGGCCAAGGACTTCGAGTTCCTGGTCCTGTTCACCTCGACGCCGGGGTTTGCCAATGATGTGCGCCTGGCCGAGGCGATGCGGGAGCTGAACCCGGATCTGAAAATCTGCTTCGTGGGCCCACACGTGACCGCGCTGCCCGACGCCAGCCTCAACGCCAGCCCGGTGATCGACTTCATCGTCCGCAAGGAGTTCGACTACCAGGTGGTCGACTTTGCCAACGGGAAGCCGATCAGCGAGTTGCCGAGCGCCAGCTACCGCGACGCCGACGGCGAGATCCGCCACAACCCCGATGCGCCGCAGATCGAGAATCTCGACGAGTTGCCGTGGGTGACGAAGGTCTACAAGCGCGACCTGGACATCTCGCGCTACAACGTCCCGTTTCTCAAGAACCCTTACCTGTCGTTCTACACCGAGCGCGGCTGCCCCGCGCTGTGCACCTTCTGCCTGTGGCCGCAGACGATGTCGGGTCACCGCTGGCGCACGCGTTCGGCCGATGACGTGGCCGCCGAAGTCGCCTATACGCTCAAGGAATTTCCCGAACTCCAAGAAATCTTCTTCGACGACGACACGTTCAACATCCGCAAGTCGCGCGTGATCGAGCTGTGCAAGAAGCTCGAGCCGTTGAACTTCACCTGGTCCTGCACGTCGCGTGTGAACGTGGACTACGAGACGCTGGCGGCGATGAAGGACGCCGGCTGCCGGCTGCTGATCGTCGGCTATGAGTCGGGCGACCCGCAGATCCTGAAAAACATCAAGAAGGGCGCGACGGTCGAGCGGGCGATCAAGTTCACCGAAGATGCGCACCGCGCCGGCCTGGTGATCCATGCGGACTTCATTGTCGGGCTGCCCGGCGAGACCCGCGAGTCGATCCGCCGCTCGATTGATTTCGCCAAACGGCTCGACACCGAGACGATCCAGGTGTCGGTGGCGCATCCCTACCCGGGCACCGAGTTCTACGACTACGTCACCCAGAACAAGAGCCTCGTCGAGTTCGACGGCATGACCGACGAGAAGGGCCACCAACTGCCCAACATCAGCTACACCGATCTCGATCAGGCCGAGATCATGGAGTGGGTGGAGCGCTTCTACGACGAGTACTACTTCCGCCCCAAAGCCGCCTGGCGCATCGTGCGCAAGGCGATTTTCGACGGCCGCGAACGGCAGCGGCTCTACAAGGAAGCGCGCGAGTTCCTCGCCCTGCGCTCGAAGCGCAAGAAGTACATCCGCGAAAAGCGCGCGGCATGAAGACTCACATCTGCTTGGCGATCATCGTCGTAGCCAACGCCGTCGGCAACGTCTTGTTGGGCTACGGCATGCGGCAGGTGGGCGATATCTCGTCGTACTCGCCGCTTGCCCTGGTAATGAGCGGGCTGGGGGCGATGGCCAATCCCTGGGTGCTGTCCGGGGTGGCGCTACTGCTGGTCTTCTTCATCGCGCATGCGATTGTGTTGAGCTGGGCCGATCTGAGCTACGTTCTGCTGGTCACCTCGATCGGCTACGGCCTGGTGGCGGCGCTGAGCTGGGCGTTTCTGGGCGAACAGGTCTCGCTGCAGCGCTGGCTGGGCACTGCCATCATCACTGCCGGCGTCATACTGGTAGGCCGGACGCAGGTCTCCACCTCGGAACGATGAAGTGGTTTCTGCTGGCGCTGGTGGTGCTGGGCACCGTTTTCGGCGATCTGCTGAAGGCTGCCGGCATGCGGCGCTTGGGCGAGGTCGATGACTTCTCGGCGTCGGGCTGGGCGAAGCTGCTGCGGGGCGCGATGAGCAGCCCGCTGCTGGGGCTGTCGCTGGTCGGCTACACCGTGTCGTTTTTTGGCTTCATGGCCCTGGTGTCGGTTGCGGAGGTCAGCTTCGCCGCTCCGGCCACCGCGGCCGGCTACGTCGTCGAGACCGCGCTAGCTGCGGCAGTGTTGCGGGAAAGGGTAGGCTGGCAACGTTGGGCCGGCGCGGCGCTGGTGGTGGTCGGCGTCGGGCTGGTGGGCGGTTAGGCGGGCCCTCCCGAACGGACAATGAATCCCTGGCTGTGGCTTTGGGGCGGGCTCACGGCGGCATCCTGCGCCTACTACCTGGCCGTGATCTTCGCGGGCCGGCGCTTCCGGCGCGCGCTGCAGCGCGCGCCGGTCACCCGGAATCGCCCTCCGGTCTCCATCCTCAAACCGCTACGCGGCGTCGACGCCCGGCTGGCGGAGAACCTGCGCTCGCACGCCGAGCTCGACTATCCCGCATACGAACTGGTTTTTGGCGTGGCCGACCCCGCCGACCCCGCTCTCGAGAAGGTCGAGGAACTGCGAGCCGCCTATCCCCAACTGCCGATGCAGGTGCACGTCTGCGGCGTCGCCTCCGAAGGCAACGCCAAGGTCGCCCTGCTCGAAGAGCTCGCCGCCGCGGCCAAGCACGACGTTCTGCTGGTGGACGACGGCGACATCCGCCTGGCGCCGGCCGACCTGGCGCGCCTGGCCGATGAGCTTACGCCCGAAGTCGGCCTCGTCTCCACGCTCTATCGTGCGCAGCCGGGTGGAACGGCTGCTTCCGGCTTCGACGCGCTGTGGATCTCGAGTGATTTTCCCGGGCAGGCGCTCACCGGCGCCTATCTGGCCGGACTGAGTTTTGCCCTGGGGGCGGCGATGCTGTTTCGTAAGACGGATCTCGAGCGGATCGGCGGCTTTGCGGCCATTCGCCCCTATCTGGCCGACGACTATGAACTCGGCCGCCGCGTTGCGGAATTGGGACGGCCCGTCCGGCTCTCCTCCGTCGTGGTGGAGACGGTTCTGGGTTCGCCGGGCTGGGGCGAGGTTTGGCGGCGGCACCTGCGCTGGTCGCGGACGATCCGCGCCTCGCGGCCGGGCGGCCATGCGGGCTTCGGCGTGACCTTCGGCTCGCTGTGGGCGGCGCTGCTGTGGGCGACCGGCGGGCCGGTGTGGCCTCTGGCTGTGGCCGTCTGCGGACGCATCGCCGCCAGCGCGCACACTGCGGCGCTACTCCAGGCGCGGCTGGGCTGGAAACCGCTCGCCGCCCCGCTGGGGGAGCTGTGGTCGGCGGCTGTCTGGCTGTGGAGTTTTACCGGCCGGGAAGTCGTCTGGCGGGGCCGCCGGCTGCGTCTGGATGGTCACGGTCGCATCACGGGCCGCCTGAATTGAGGCTGTTATACTCGAAGTCTCAGGTTTTTCCCGCTCGCAGTAGTTGCTGGGACGCCGAGTGCCGACTTCCATGAGCGCTTCCCTGACGCCCGCTTTCACCCCCGACGAGAAGGTCGTCTACCTGCTCAAGCCGCGTGGTTTTTGCGCCGGCGTGGTGCGTGCAATCGACATCGTCGAACTCGCGCTCGAAGCTTACGGGCCGCCGATTTACGTGCGCCGCGAGATCGTGCACAACCGCCATGTGGTGGAGGATTTGGCCTCCCGCGGAGCCATTTTCGTCGAGGAACTCGATGAAGTTCCCTCGGGTTGCCGGGTGATCTACAGCGCCCACGGAGTGGCGCCGGAAGTGCGCCGGGAGGCTGAGAAGAGGCTGCTGCAAGTCATCGACGCCACCTGTCCGCTGGTGACCAAGGTGCACGTCGAGGCGGTGAAGTTTGCCCGCGCCGGCGGCACGATCCTGCTGATCGGTCACCGCGACCACGACGAAGTGATCGGCACCAGCGGCGAAGCGCCGGAGCAGACGATCGTCGTGGCGTCGGCGGCGGAAGCCGAGAAGGTCGAGGTCCCCGACCCGCAGAACGTCTACTACCTCACGCAGACCACGCTGAGCCTGGATGAAGCGGGACAGATCATCGAGGTGCTCAAGCGCCGCTTTCCCTCGATCCAAGGGCCCAAGGCCCAGGACATCTGCTACGCCACCGAGAATCGCCAGCAGGCCGTCAAGCGTCGCGCTCCGGAGTGCGATCTGTTGCTCGTGGTGGGTTCGCAGAACAGCTCGAACTCGCAACGCCTGGTCGAGGTCGGCGGCAACTTCGGCGTCCAAGGGCACCTGATCGACGATGAGCGAGACATCGACCCGTCCTGGCTCGCAGGCGTCCGATCGGTGGTCATCACCGCGGGCGCCTCGGCGCCGGAAGTGTTGGTGCAGCGGGTGGTGGGCCACCTCCAGAAACACTTTGCGTTCGGACGCGTCGAAGAAGTGGAAGTGATCGAAGAAGACGTCAAGTTCCCCCTGCCCGGGGAACTGAACGCTTATCGCCAACAGAAGCTGACTCAGATCGCGAACGTATGACAGGCGCACAGCGAGGCAGTTATCAAACGTCGGTCGGTCTGGCTCCTGTCGAGTTGGAGTTCGCCCGGGTACGAGCCGGGATCGACGCCGCGACCGAGTTGCTGCTGAACCTGCAGAACGACGCCGGCTACTGGGTCGGATCGCTGGGCGCCGACGCCACGCTCGAATCCGACTACATCCTGCTGCAGCTTTGGCTTTACCCGCCGGACGGCGAGCGCTGGGAGCCGCCGACGCTTGAGCGCTGTCGCAAGGCCGCCCGCGGCATCCTGCGGCGGCAGACGCTTTCTGGCGGCTGGAGCATCTTTCCGGGCGGCCCCGACAACATCTCCGCCTGCGTCAAAGCCTACGCCGCGCTCAAGCTGCTCAATCGGCCCGGAACGGAGACGGCTCTGGCGCGAGCCCGTCGCCGCATCCTGGAACTCGGCGGCGTTGAGGCGGCTAACAGCTACACCAAGCTCTATCTGAGCTACTTCGACCTATTCGATCGCGAAAAGACCCCCACCATCCCGCCGGAGGTTTTCTTGCTCGACGCCGGCAGCAGGATCAATATCTACGAGATCTCCTCGTGGAGCCGTGCGATCCTGGCCCCGTTGGCGATTCTGGGCGCGAAGCGCGCGGCGCGGCCCGTGCCAGACGGCTTCACGTTGCGGGAAATCCATTCCGGCAGCGAGCCCGCGCGGCCGAAGCTGGTGAGCTGGAAGAGCTTCTTCTTGTGGGCGGACCGCTCGCTGAAGATCTGGGAGCGGATCGGCCTCAACGGCTTCCGGCAGAAATCGATCGACGCCGCCGAGCGTTGGATGGTCGAGCGCTTCGAAAAATCCGACGGTCTGGCGGCGATCTTTCCGTCCATGATGAACTCCATCATGGCGCTCACCGAGCTCGGCTACGGTTTGGATCATCCGGTGCTCGAGCGCGAGCTGCAGCGGTTTGACAACCTGATCGTCGAAAGCGACGACGAGTTGCGGGTGCAGCCCTGCCATTCGCCGGTGTGGGATACGGCGATCACCTCGTTCGCGCTCTCTGCGGCGCATCCGCGGCCCGGCCCGCGCGTGCGGGCTGCGCTTGACAAGGCCGGCGAGTGGCTGTTGTCGAAAGAGGTGACCGAGCCGGGGGACTGGATCGTGAAGAACCCCGGCGTCAAGCCCGGCGGGTGGTATTTCGAGTTCGAGAACGAGTTCTACCCCGACTGCGACGATACGGCGAAGGTGCTGCTGGCGCTCGAGTCCTCCATGCCGCCGGGCCATGCCGGTCACGAAGCCGCGCGCGAGCGGGCGCTGCGCTGGTTGACGTCCATGCAGTGCCGCGACGGCGGCTGGGCGGCTTTCGATCGCGACAACGACGCCGAGATTCTGACGCACGTCCCCTTCGCCGACCACAACGCGATGCTCGACCCGAGCTGTCCCGACATTACCGGGCGAGCCATCGAAGCGTTGTGCGGCCCCGGAGGCGGCCGCTTCCGTGACGCCGTCACGCGCGGCGTCAGCTATCTGCGCAGGGTTCAGCAGGACGACGGCAGTTGGTACGGCCGCTGGGGCGTGAACTACATCTACGGCACCTGCTTCGCCCTGCGCGGGCTGCGCGCCGCCGGCGAAGACACGCGCGAGGCGCACATGATCCAGGCCGGCGAGTGGCTGCGTTCAGTCCAGAACGCCGACGGCGGCTGGGGCGAGACCTGCGGCAGCTACGACGATCCGCAGGAGAAGATCGAAGGCGCTTCGACGCCGTCGCAAACCGCCTGGGCGCTGCTGGGCCTGTTTGCCGCCGGCGATTTCCAGACCGGCAGCGTGGCTGCGGGCATCCGCTACCTGCTCGACACGCAGAACGACGACGGTTCCTGGGACGAGGAGCTCTTTACCGGAACCGGCTTTCCCAGCGTTTTCTACCTGCGCTACGACTACTACCGCTTGTACTTCCCGCTGATGGCGCTCGGCGAGTATCAGCGCGTCCGTTTCGCGGACTGACCGCCCGAGGAGAAAGACTGATGCGCTTTCCGATCGACATGACCGCCCGCATGGGCGCCTACATCGCCAAGAACAAGATTGCGCCGAACCCCGCCTGGCAGGGCGATCCCGACCCGGCGCGCCAAAGCCCGTTTCCGATCGTCCACTCCGCGCCGCCGCGCAACGTGGCCTCGGAGGCGAAGGGAATGGGTGTCGACCAACATCCGTATCTGAAAAAACGCTTTCCGCTGGTGCTGATGCTCGAGCCGTTGCACGCCTGCAACCTGACCTGCACCGGCTGCGGACGGATTCGCGAATACGAAGACACGATGACCGATCGGCTCTCGCTCGCCGATTGTTTGGCTGCGGTGGATGACTGCGGCGCTCCGATCGTCTCGATCTGCGGCGGCGAGCCGATGATGTACCCCGAGATCGGCCAGTTGGTGAGCTCGACGCTCGAGCGCGGCAAGCACATCTACCTCTGCACCAACGGCATGTTCATCGGCAAGAGGCTGGCGGAGTTCAAGCCTGACCGACGCTTCTTCTTCAACGTCCACCTCGACGGGCTCAAAGAGACGCACGACATGGCCGTCGAGCGCGAGGGCGTCTTCGAGGAAGCCGTAGAAGGCATCCGCGCGGCCAAGGCCGCCGGCTTCATGGTCTGCACCAACACCACGATCTACCGCGAGACTGACATGCGCGAGATCGAGGAGCTGTTCGCCTATCTCGAGCAGTTCGACGTCGACGGACACATGCTCTCGCCGGCCTACCCCTACTCGGCCGTCGATACGTCGGAGATCTTCCTCACCCGCGAAGAGGTGCACGAAAAATTCCGCGACGTCGACCGCCTGTTCAAGCGCTTCAAGCTCAACTCCACGCCCACGTACCTGAAGTTCCTCAAGGGCGAGCGCGACCTGCCCTGCACGGCCTGGGGCAACCCGACCTACAACGTCCGCGGCTGGAAAGGCCCCTGCTATCTCATCACCGACGCCCACTACGAGCGCTTCGACGAGTTGATGACGCAGACGCCGTGGCAGAAGTACGGCCACGGCAACGACCCGCGCTGCAACGACTGCATGGTGCACTGCGGCTTCGAGCCGTCGGCGGCGTTGGGCGTCAACGCAACTCTGGGCGACAGCTTCAAGATGATCGCCTGGGCGTTGGGGTAGTGAGCAGTGAACAGTGAGCGGTGAGCAGTGATCCTCCCTTGACGCTGGTCACAGGCGCTTCCGGCTTTGTCGGAGGTCATGTGGCCCGGGCTCTGGCTGCGCGCGGCGATGCCTTGCGCTTGCTGTTGCGGCCGACCAGCGACCGACGCGGCGTCGCCGGCCTGCGGTTTGAAGAAGCGATCGGCGACCTGCGCGACCCGGAGTCGCTCAAGCGTGCGGTCGAGGGTTGCTCGGTCGTCTACCATGTCGCGGCCGACTACCGATTGTGGTCGAAAGACCCCTCGGAACTCGAGCGCTCGAACGTCGACGGCACGCGCAATCTGCTCGCCGCCTGCGAGCGCGCCGGGGTGGAGAAGATCGTCTACACCAGTACCGTCGGCGCGATCGGCATCGTCGGCGACGGAACGCCCGGCGACGAGGACTCGCCCGTCTCGCTCGAGCAGATGACGGGCCCGTACAAACGCACCAAATTCCTCGCGGAGCAGACGGCGCTCGACTTCGCCCGCCGCGGACTGCCGGTCGTAATCGTCAACCCGACCGCCCCGGTCGGCGAAGCGGACTGGAAGCCGACGCCGACCGGCCGCATCCTCGTGGATTTCCTGCGCGGCGCCACGCCGGCCTATCTCGACACAGGGCTGAACCTGGTGGACGTGCGCGATGTCGCGCTGGGCCATCTCGCTGCGGCCGAGCGCGGCAGGGCGGGGGAGCGCTACATTCTGGGGGCGGAGAACCTGAGCCTGCGTGCAATTCTGGAGCGGCTCGCGCGCATTTCGGGGCGCCCGGCGCCGCGGGTGCGCATCCCCTACGCGGCGGCCTGGCTGTTCGGCGCGGCGGGGACGGCCTGGGCCGAGGTCAGCGGTCTTGAGCCGCGCGCGCCGCTTGAAGCGGTGCGGATGGCGCGCAAGAAGATGTACGTGCGTTCGGACAAGGCCGAGCGTGAGCTGGGCTGGCGGCCCGGGCCGGTTGAGCCGGCTCTGGAGAGGGCGGTGGAATGGTTCCGCGTGAACGGCTACGTCTGATCGTCGCCGCCGATTGGCGGGAGTTCGCGGGTTTCGCCGAGCGTCGGCCGGTCGAGATCGGCCTGCGCTGGTCGTTCCGCGTCGAACTGGCCGACGGCCCGGCGCTGCTGGCGGCGCACGGAGCCGGACGCGACAATGCCGGCCGGGCGGTGGAGGCGGCCGCCGGGAAGTTTGAGCTGACCGGCGTGGTCTCCACCGGGTTCGCCGGCGGACTGGATCCGGCGCTCGAGGTCGGCGAGGTGTTCGTCGCCGATCAGGTATTCCGGCTCGAAACCGGAGTGGGGTATTCTAGAGACTTGACGCTAGCGGATGGGGTCGACGTTCACCGCCAGGCAGGCGTCCATCGTGGGACTTTGGTGACGATCGACGAAGTGGCGCAGACAGCGCAGCAGAAGCGGCGACTGCGGGGTTTGGGCGCCGACGCGGTGGACATGGAAGCTGCTGAAGTCGCCCGCCGGGCGCGCTCGATGGACTTGCCGTTTCATTGCGTGCGGGTGATCAGCGACGCCGCCGAGACCGATTTCTCGATTGACTTCAACCGCGCACGACGCGCTGACGGCACGTTTTCCGGCTGGTCGATCGTGCGGCAGGCTGGGTTGCGTCCCCGGCGCTGGAAGGACCTGTTCGCCTTGAAACAAAACAGCGACCTGGCATCGCAAAACCTGGCTCGATTCTTGACGGACTGTCGCTTTATCCCGAGCGCGCAATGACTCAACCAGCCCCAGTTGCCGGCGGCTCGATGCGGGCGGCCGTGTATCGCGGCGAGCAGACGGTCCGCGTCGAGCAGGTGCCGCTGCCGCCGGTCGGTCCGGGAGAGATCCTGATTCGCGTGGCCGCCTGCGGCGTCTGCCACACCGACCTCAAGAAGATCGAGCACGACTTGCTGCCGCCGCCTCGTATCTACGGGCATGAGACCGCCGGCGTGGTGGCCGCCGTGGGCGCGGGCGTGACGAAGTATGAACCCGGAGAGCGGGTTTGCGTATTCCATCACATCCCTTGCCTGGACTGCTTCTACTGCCGGCGCAAGGCGTACGCGCAGTGCGAGACCTACAAGCGCGTCGGCGTGACGGCGGGCTTTGAGCCGGCCGGCGGCGGGTTTGCGGAATATGTGCGGGTGATGGACTGGATCGTCGAGCGCGGGGTCGAAAAGATTCCCGACGGCGTGAGCTTCGACAAGGCGACCTTCGTCGAGCCCGTCAATACCTGCTTGAAGGGGCTGGAGAAATGCGCCGTCGAAGCCGGCGAGACCGTGGCGGTGCTGGGCCAGGGGCCGATCGGGCTGCTGTTTACAATGCTGTTGCGGCAGCGTCCGGATGTCGGAGTGTATGCGACGGACGTTTTGCCGTCGAGGCTCGAGAAATCGTTGCGCCTGGGAGCGCGGGAGGCGCTCAACGCCGCCGAGATCGATTTGGGAGCAGAGATGCGGTCGCGCACCGCGGGTCGCGGCGCCGATGTCGCTATCGTGGCCGCCTCGGCGCCGAGGATCGTGGAACAGGCCGTCGCGGCGACCCGGCCCGGCGGTAGAATTATGCTTTTCGCACAAACTTCGCCGCAAGAAACCTTCGTACTCGATGGCGCCGGAGTGGGCAAAGGGGAGAGAATGGTATTTGGTTCTTACAGCGCCTCGGTCGATCTGCAGCGAGAATCGGCGGAGACAGTCTGGCGCTCAGACTTTCCGGTGGAAGAACTCATCTCTCACCGGCTGCCGTTGGAAGAGCTGCAGCGCGGGATGGAATTGGCTCGGAGTCCCAGTGCGGACTCCTTGAAGGTTCTGGTTCATCCGCGAGAGGAAAGCGATCGTGACTGAACGCATGACGGCGGCGGTGCTCTACGGGAAGGAAGACCTTCGCGTGGAGGAAGTGGCGACCCCTGAGATCGGCCCCGGAGACATTCTGGTGAAGGTCCAGGCGGCGTTGACTTGCGGCACTGACCTGAAAGTTTTTCGGCGTGGGCATCACGCCCGGATGATCAACCCGCCGGCCTTGTTCGGACACGAGTTGGCGGGTGAGATTGTGGCCGTCGGCGAGGGCGTGACCCGGTTCTCCGTCGGCCAGCGGATCGTCGCGGCCAACTCGGCGCCGTGCGGCGAGTGTTTCTTCTGCCGCCGCGATCAAGAGAATCTCTGCGAAGATCTGCTGTTCAACAACGGCGCCTATGCGCAGTACATGCGCATTCCGGGCCGCATCGTCGAGAAGAACTCCTACGCGATTCCCGACGGCGTCGACGTCCGCGGCGCGGCCATGGCCGAGCCTCTGGCCTGCGTGCTGCACGGCATCGAAGACACCGGCATCCGCCCCGGCGACACCGTCGCCGTGATTGGCCTGGGGCCGATCGGGTTGATGTTCGTCCGTCTGGCCAGCTTGGCCGGCGCTCGCGTGATTGCGGTCGGCCGCCGTCCGCAGCAGCTCGAACGCGCCGAGCGCATGGGGGCCCAGGCGCTGGTCATCTCCCATCCCGGCCAGGAACCGATCGAGCAGGTGCGCAGCCACACCGACGGCAAGCGCGGCTCCGATGTCGTCATCGAAGCCGTCGGCTCGCCCCACGCCTGGCGCGGCGCGGTCGAAATGGCGCGCATGGGCGGTACGGTCAACTTTTTTGGCGGCTGCCCGCGCGACACCCAGGTCTGCCTGGACACCTCGCTGCTGCACTACTCCGAGCTGACCCTCAAGGCCAGCTTCCACCACACGCCGCGGCACATCCAGCGCGCGCTCGAAATCATTGCGGACGGTGAGATACGGGTCGACGATTTCGTGATCGACCAGGCTCCGCTGAAAGACCTTTTGAGCGTTTTTCAGCATATGATGAGCCACAACGGCCACCTCAAGACGGCGATCCTGCCGCACGACGACTAGCCGGAGGGGCGTCGGGGCCCCCGGACGCACGGCTGAAAGATGGACTTCCTCTTCCCCAAGGAGTTCCTCGAACGCTACGGCGTGAACGGCGAGGCGTGGTCTCTGGCGGAGTCCGAGGCCTATACGCGCTGGATCTCCGGCGCGCATTACGAGAATTTTCACGTCGTCAGCTTTCTGCTGCCCCAGCATCTGCACCAGGATTTCTTCAACGTCTACGCCTACTGCCGTTGGGCCGATGATCTGGGCGATGAGCTGGGCGACCCCGCGCGGAGTCTCGAAGCGCTCTCTTGGTGGCGGTCGGAGCTCGAGGGCGTCTACGCCGGCCAGCAGCCCAAACACCCCGTCTTCGTGGCGCTCGCCGGCACGATCCGCCGCCGCGAGCTGCCGCAGGAGCCGTTTGAGCATCTCATCCGCGCCTTCGAGCTCGACCAGACCAAAACGCGCTACGAAACCTACGACGAGGTGCTCGACTACTGCGTCTACTCGGCCAATCCCGTCGGCCGGCTGGTGCTGGCGCTGTGCGGCTACCGCGACGCCGAACGGCTGGCGCTGTCGGATGCGATCTGTACGGCTTTGCAGCTGACAAACCACTGGCAGGACGTGCGGCGCGACTTTCTCGAGCGCGACCGGATCTACATGCCCGCCGATCTGATGGCGCAGCACGGCTACAGCTATGAGGCGCTCGCGGCGGATCTGGAGCGCCAACGCGGCTCGACGCCGGCGCGGTCGCTGGTGGAGGATCTGGTCGGCCGGGCGCGCCGCCTGTTCGATGAAGGCGCGGCTCTGCCGGGGACTTTGGACCGGCGGCTGGCGATCGACATCGAGCTGTTCCGGCGCGGTGGGCTGGCGATCCTCGACAAGATCCAGGCGCAGGAGTTCGACCCGATCGCGCGCCGGCCCAAGATCGGCAAGCTCGAGCGCGTCGGTCTCGCGTTGAAGGTGGCGGTCTCGCGTCTGCTGGCCCCGGCGCCGTCCGCGCCCGGCGCGTTGGCCGAGCCAGGAGCGCGGAAATGACGCTCGAATCGAGCTTCGAGCACTGCCGGCAGGTCGCCAAGACCCGCGCGCGCAACTTCTACTACTCCTTCCTGCTGCTGCCGAAGGCGCAGAAAGACGCCATGTGCGCCATCTACGCCTTCATGCGCTACTCCGACGACATCAGCGACGACGAAAGGCCTACCGTCGAGCAGCGCCGCGCTTCGCTCGAGCACTGGAAGGCGGCGCTCGAGCGGGCCCTGGACGGCGATTTCGGCGACGACCCGATCCTGCCGGCCTTCCGCGCCACCATCGAGCGCTACTCGATCCCCACCGAGTACTTCTTTGACATGATCGACGGCGTCGGCAGCGACCTCGAGCCGCAGACGTACGAGACCTTCGACGAGCTTTATCAGTACTGCTATCGCGTGGCCTCGGTGGTGGGGCTGACGATCATCCACGTGTTTGGCTTCGAGGGCAAGCAGGCGCTCGAGCTGGCTGAGAAGTGCGGCATCGGCTTTCAGTTGACCAACATCCTGCGCGACATCCCCGAAGACGCCGCTATGGGACGCGTCTACCTGCCCGCCGAAGACCTGCGCCGCTTCGGGCTGAGCCGCGAGGCGATCCTCGACGCCGGCGACGCCGGCCGTCCTGCCGAAGGCCGCTTTGACGAGATGATGGCGTTTGAATGGGAGCGCGCGCACAGCTATTACGAAGAGTCTTCGCCGCTGCTAGGGCTGGTGAAATCAAGCAGCCGGCCTTCGCTGTGGGCCATGATTGCGATCTACCACGGGGTGCTGCTGCGCATTCGCGAACTGCGCTATGACGTCTACCGGCAACGCGCGCGGCTCAGCGCCCTCGAAAAGAGCTGGATCGTGGTGCGGGCGTCGCGGGCGCGCTTTCTGGGCGGAGCGCTGCCCACGCCGGTGGCGCCATGACGCCGCGCGTTCAGATCGTCGGCGGGGGGCTGGCCGGGTTGGCCGCGGCTGCCGCGCTGGCCTCGCTGGACTGGCAGGTGGACCTGCATGAGTCGAAGCCGTTTCTGGGCGGCCGAGCGACCTCCTATCCGGTCTCGCCGTCCGACCCGGACTCCGAGCGTATCGACAACTGCCAGCATGTGCTGCTGCGCTGCTGCGACAACCTGCTCGACTTCTACCGCCGCTGCGGCGTGGAAGACAAGATCGACTTCTTTGACCGCATCCACTTCGTGCGGCCGGGCGGGGCGGTCGACACGCTCGAGCGCGGGTTCTTGCCGAAGCCGCTGCACTTGGCCGGCTCATTCCTGCGTTTTGGCTTTTTGGACTGGGCGGATAAGTGGTCGCTCATCACCACCCTGTGGGCCCTCGAACGCGAGAAAGCGCGGTCGGACCTCGACCAGGTCTCCATGGCGGAGTGGCTGCGGTCGCGGCGGGTGACCGAGCGCTCCTACCAGCGTTTTTGGCGGCCGATTCTGGTCAGCGCCCTCAACGAAGAGCCGGAACGCTCGTCGGCCAAGGCGGCTTTTCAGGTTTTTGCCGACGGGATGCTGGGCACGCGCACCAGCTACGAGATGGGCGTGGCCGCCGTGCCGCTGGCCGAGCTGTATGACGCCGCCGGCGACGGACGGCTCGGCTCGAACCTGCGGGTGCACCTGCGCTCGCGCGTGGAGCGCATCGACCCCGCCTCGCCGGGAGCCGACTATTACATCGCGGCGGTGCCGTTCGAGCGCGTGCAGGCGCTGCTGCCCGATCTCGATCTCCCACTCCAAAAATTCGAGCATTCGCCCATCACCGGCGTGCATCTGTGGTTCGACCGGCCAATCACCGAGTTGCCGCATGCCGCGCTGCTCGACCGCACGATGCAGTGGATGTTCCGGCGCGGCCCCAGCTACGTGCAGTGCGTGGTGAGCGCCTCGCGCGACCTGATTCCGATGCGGCAGGCGGAGGTCGTCGAGCTGGCGCTGCGCGATCTGGCCGAGTTCTTCCCGGCCGCCCGCGAAGCGGAGCTGCTGCGCTCGCAGGTGATCAAGGAAGCGCGGGCGACCTACTCGATCGTTCCGGGCCTCGAAGCGGATCGTCCGGGGCCGGTCACGAAGATCCCGAATGTCTTCCTCGCCGGCGACTGGACCGCCACCGGCTGGCCGGCCACGATGGAGGGCGCGGTGCGCAGCGGCTATCTGGCCGCCGAAGCCGCCGTCCGGGCCGCCGGGGGCGAGGCGCGCTTCCTGATCGACTGAAGCGCCCGCGGTTATCATGAAGCCGATGTCGTGCACGCGCCGCCGCTGGCTCCAGATCTCTGCGCTCGCCGCCGTGGCGGGGAGGCTCGGCCGCAGCGCAGAGAAGCGCCCCAATATCCTGTTCTGCATCTCCGACGACCAGTCCTACCCCCACGCCTCGGCCTATGGGGCGGACTGGCTGAAGACGCCGGGGTTTGATCGCGTCGCCCGCGAAGGGGCGCTGTTCCACCACTGCTTCGTCTCGACGCCGTCGTGCTGTCCTTCGCGCGGCAGCGTGCTCAGCGGTCAGGATTTCTACCGCCTGCGCGAAGCGTCGATGAACCACACCATCTGGCCGAAGGCGAACGACATTCCGCTTTACAGCGATCTGCTGGGCGAGGCCGGTTATCTCGTGGGCTACACCGGCAAGGGCTGGGCGCCGGGCAACTGGAAGATCGCCGGCCGGGAGCACAATCCCGCCGGGCCCGCTTACAACGACATCGAGACCACTCCGCCGGCCACCGGCATGAGTTCGTTCGACTACGCCGCCAACTTCGACGCCTTTCTCGATGAGCGCGACGCCGAGCAGCCGTTCTGCTTCTGGGCCGGTTTCGTCGAGCCGCATCGGGTGTTTGAAGAAGGCAGCGGCAAGCGGTTGGGGCACAAGCCCAAGAAGATCCCGACGCCGGGCTTCTATCCGGAGGCCGACGCGATCCGCTCCGACCTGGCCGACTACGCGGCGGAGATCGAGTACTACGACGGGCATCTGGTCAAGATGCTCGACTCCCTCGAACGACGCGGCGAGCTCGATAACACGATCGTCGTGGTCACCTCCGACAACGGCATGGCGTTTCCGCGCGCCAAGGCGACCGTGTATGACTCCGGCGCGCGGATGCCTCTGGCGATCCGCTGGGGCAACCGCGTCCAGCCGGGGCGGGTGGTCGACGATTTCGTCAGCTTCGTGGATTTTGCACCGACGTTTCTGGAAGCCGCGGGGGTTGCGGTCCCGAAATCGATGACCGGCCGCAGTCTGCTGCCCGTGCTCGACGCCGACCCCTCGGGCCGCATCGATCCCGACCGCGACTTCGCCGTGTTTGGCATCGAGCGGCACCTGCCCGGCAGCCGCGCCGACGGCGCCGGCTACCCGATCCGCGCCATCCGCACCGCCGACTACCTCTACATCCGCAACCTGACGCCCGATGCGCCGCCGGTGGGCGAGCATCCCGGGGTGGTGTGGCCCGATGACGACCCGACCGGCGGATTTGGCGATACCGACGGCAGCCCGACCAAGACCTATCTGTGGGAGCAGCGCGACAAGCACAAAACGGAGTCGGCGATGGCTTTCGGCCCCAGGCCCGCCGAGCAGCTTTTCGACGTCCGGCGCGACCCTGAAAACCTCCGCAACCTGGCCGCGGAGCCCGGCTACGCGGAGATCAAGCAGTTGCTTGCGGCGAAGCTCGACGGCTACCTGCGCCGTACCGACGACCCGCGCGCCCATGGCCGCGGAATAGAGCTGGACGAGATCATGCAGCGCTACCCGGTGCTCGGGTCGAACCAGTAACGCCCATGTACTCGGAAAAGCTTCTCGATCACTTTGAAAACCCCCGCAACCCGGGCTTGCTCGAGTCGCCGGCGCTGGCGGTGCGCGTGGAGAACCCCATCTGCGGCGACATCCTGGAACTCTCGGCCCGGTTCGAAAACGGCCGCGTGGCCGAAGCCCGCTTCAAGGCCAAAGGCTGCACCGCTTCCATGGCTTCCGGATCGGCGTTGACGGAGTTGATCACAGGCCGCTCTGTCGCCGAGTTGGAAAAGCTGACCAAGGACGATGCCGAAGCCGCCGTGGGGGGCCTGTCGAACGAGTCCAAGCACGCCGCCGCGCTGGCGATTGACGGCGTCAAGGCGTTGGCGAAGGCGGCCAAGTCGGCGAGCTGATCCGTTCCACCCCATCGCCGGCGGGCAGCGCCGCGAGCAACTCCGCCACGGTCTTGTCTTCGAGAGGATGCACCCAGTCGCCGGCGATCTCCGCCAGCGGCTCGAGAACAAAGCGCCGGAGGAGCATGCGCGGATGCGGCAGTTGCGGCGGGCCTTCGGGGTCGACGGCTGCCCCGGCTTCATCGCGCCACAGCAGCAGGTCGACGTCGATCGTGCGCGGGCCGTTACGGATAGTACGCACGCGCGCCAGCGCCCGCTCGATTGCCTGCGCGTGAGCCAGAAGCTCCTCCGGCGGGAGGCTGGTTTCCAGCAGCAGGCAAACGTTGAGGAAGTCGTCCTGGTCGGCATACCCGACCGGGGCGGTCTGGTAGAGTGAAGAGACCGCGATCACGCGGCCGGCCGCGGCCAGCCGTCGCACAGCCTCGCGAAGGTTCGCCTCCCGGTCGCCGAGATTCGACCCCAGCCCGACAAGGACCTCAGCCATGACGCGTTCGACGAATCTCCAGCCCCGCCGCTTTGGCCCCAAAATCGGCCAGCGCGGTCGGCTTGCGTAGCGTCAGACTCACCGCTTCGACCGAAAAATCCTCGAGGATGGCGGCGGCGATCTCTTCGGCGAGCGTTTCGATCAGCCGGCGGTCGCGGTCGGACGCTACCTGGAGGATGCGCTTGGTCACCGCGGCGTAGTCGATGGTTTTCAAGAAATCATCGTCCATGGCGCTGGGGCGGGTGTCGAATTCGAGCGCGGCGTCCAGGCGCAATTCCTGCGGGTTGGCTCTCTCTTCGGCCGGTACGCCGATGCGGCAGCGCACCGGCAGGTCCAGGATCCAGATCCGGTCCATTCAGGAACTCCGCACCGCGTCGATCACTTCGATCGCCCGCCTGCACTCCCTTACGTCATGCACGCGCACGAGCCCGGCGCCATGGAGCACAGCGGCGCAGCAGGCCGCAATCGTACCCGGCAGGCGCTGGTCCGGCGCCGGACGCGACGGCAGCGAGCTCAGGAACGATTTGCGTGACGGGCCGATCAGGATCGGGGCGGAGAGGCTTGCGAACTCCCCCAGCCGACGGATGATCTCGAAATTTTGCTGGAAGGTTTTGCCGAAGCCGATGCCGGGGTCGATCGCCAGATCGGTCACCCCGGCTTTGCGAGCCGCGGCGACGCGGATGGCGAGAAATTTCTTGATCTCGGCGACCACGTCTTCGTAGTCGGTATCCTGCTGCATCGTCACCGGCGTCCCGCGCATGTGCATCAGCACGGCCGCGGCGCCGGCCTTGGCCGTGGCTTCGAGCATCGCCGGGTCGGTCAGCGCAGTGATGTCGTTGACGATACGCGCGCCCTTGCGCAGGCACTCTGTGGCGACGGCGGCCTTGGTGGTGTCGATCGAAACCGGCACGGCGACCTCGCGTGCGATCTCCTCGACGATCGGCGCTACGCGGTCGAGTTCTTCCTGCTCGGAGATGCGGCTCGCGCCGGGGCGGCTGCTCTCGCCGCCCACGTCGATGATGTCGGCGCCGTGCTCCACCATCTCCACGGCGTGCCCCACAGCGTGGTCGAAGGCGAGGAAGCGCCCGCCGTCGGAAAAAGAGTCCGGCGTGACGTTGAGGACGCCGATGATGAGCGTGCGCCCAGGGGGCGGGGTCAGCAGCTTATCCGCCATGACGATGTATTGTCCCAAACTGACCGGCAGCGGCGCTAAGGCTTCGTCAGAGCGCCGTGCGGGCGGGTGTCCTTGCGCAGATCATCGTTGAACTTCGTCGCCAGCTTGGTCAGCTCCTCAGCCAGGTCCGGTTCCTTGGAGGCGTAGTCCAGCCGCTCGCCGATGTCTTCGTAGAGGTTGTAGAGCGCCTCGGGCTCGAGCTTGCCCTTGGCATTGGATTTCACGTGCAGCTTCCACTTGCCGCGCCTGACGGCGGCGATGGTCGGGTCGTTCTTGGGCGGCCCATCCGCAGCCAGATACTTCATGCCGCCCACGTAGTAGAAGAAGGTCTTGCGCGGACTCTCGGCGCCCGGTTCGGTGAGCAACTCCCAGAGGTCGACGCCGTCGATCGTGCGGTCGCTCGGCGGAGCGCCGCCGGCCAGCTTCGCCAGCGTCGGCAGCATGTCGATGTTCGAGGCGATGCCCGAGCTCACCAGCCCGGCCGGGATCTGCCCGGGAAAGCGCGCCAGGAATGGAACCCGCACGCCTCCCTCGTAGTTCGTGCCCTTACTGCCGCGCAGGGGCCCCGCTGAACCGGCGTCAAAGCCGTACTCCACCCAGGGGCCGTTGTCGGAGGTGAAGACAACCAGCGTCTTCTCGTCCAGCCCCATCTCGTCGATCGCTTCGAGGATGCGGCCGACGTTCGCGTCGATCTCTTCGACCACGTCGCCGTAACGGCCCCGCAGCGACTCGTCTTCGAACGGCTTGCTGCGATACAGCGGCACGTGCGGCATCGAATGCGCCAGGTAGACGAAGAACGGCTGGTCGCGGTGTTCCCGCATGAAGCGGATCGCCTCATCGGTGTAGTCGCCCACCAGCCGCTCCTGCTGCGGGTTGAGCTCGACCACCTCTTCGTTGCGCATCAGCGGCAGCTTCGGAAACCAGTCGATCGGATAGACCTGGTCGGACTGCGCGTAGCCGGTATAGCCGGCGCGCTCGCGGGCCGCCTGCATGCGCGCGTCCTCGCCATGCCGCTTCTCGATTTTCGGGTGGTAGGGCCACATGTCGTTCGAGTAAGGCAGGCCGTACCAGTAGTCGAAACCGTGGCGGGTGGGCAGGAACTCCGGCGCGTCGCCCAGGTGCCACTTGCCGACGATGGCGGTGGCGTAGCCCTGGTCGCGCAGGATCTCGGCGATGGTGATCTCGTTGGGATGGATGCCGGTCTTGGCGCGCGGCAAGTGGTTGAAGGCGAGCGAGTTGCGCGCCGGGTAGCTGCCGGTCATCAACGCTGCGCGCGAAGGGCCGCAAAACGGCTGGGCGTAGAAATCAGTCAGCCGGACCCCCTCCCGCGCCAGCCTGTCGATGTTCGGCGTGCGGATGTAGGGGTGTCCCTGAACGCCGAGATCGCCGTACCCCTGATCGTCGGCCATGATGTAGACGACGTTGGGGCGGTCGGGCGGGGCGGCTGCGGCCAGGGCGGAGAACAAGACGGCGAGCGGGGCGAGACGGCGCATCCGATCGAGCATCGTAGCACGCCAAGACTCGGTAATTCTTGCACCGAGCGGGCAGTTTCTACTCGCTCAGATCCATCCAAGTGTCTGTATGCCAACGATTTGAGTGTTTGGCATGGTGCTTGCTTTGTAACCAAGGCACGAGGACCGCTATGACACTCAACAACATGAAAACGTTCGGGATGGGGACTTTCTGCCTGGCCCTGGCGCTTGCGCCCGGCTGCGCATCCAAGAAGTACGTGCGGGGGACCATGGCCCCTGTCGAGGCTCGCGTGGGGACCCTCGAATCGAAGACCGCGGGCAACGCCGGCGACATCGCCACGCTCGACAGCCAGCACGAAGAAGACGTCTCGCGCCTGGATGAGCGATCGACCGACGCTCTGGAAAAGGCGAACGAGGCGCAGACCGCCGCCGACCGCGCCCAAGGCGCCGCTGACGACGCTCTGATCCGCGTCGCCGAGGCTCGCAGCTACACCGAGTCGGGTCTGGGGCGCCTGGAGCGGACGATGGTCGACATGACCCGTTTTGAGAAGGCGGCTGCGGCGTCGGTCCTGTTCGGCTTTGACAAGAGCGTTCTGACCGACGAAGGCAAGCAGCGCCTCGCCACGTTGGTGCAGCAGACGGGCGGCCGGGAGCGCTATGTGATGGAAGTTCGCGGCTTCACCGACAGCACCGGCAACCCGGACTACAACCTGCGCCTGAGCCAGCGCCGCGCCGAAGCGGTGGTGCGTGAGCTCAACGCAGTCCACAACGTTCCGCTACGGGCGATCCACCGGATTGGTCTGGGCGAGGACTCGAGCGGCGACAACAAGAGCCGCGCGGGCCGCGAGCAGAGCCGCCGCGTGGAAGTGACGCTGTTCGTTCCGAAGGTGGACGGCAAACCGGTGGCGCTCACCAGCAACCGACCGTAGATCGGCTCCTCAGCCGCCGCGGCATCCAACGCCGAAGAACCAACCGCGCCCTTCACGGGCGCGGTCGTGTTTCTGCCATAATTGGCGGCCATGCGACCCACCAATGTCCGCTGGCGCGTTCTCGGCATGCTGCTGTTGCTGTCGATCATCACCTACCTCGACCGCATCTGCATCAACTCCGCCGCGCCGGCCATGCGCGAAGATCTGGGCCTGTCGACGGCCCAGATGGGCTTCGTTTTTTCGATCTTCGCCGTGGCCTATGGCCTCTTTGAAATTCCCGGCGGCTGGATGGGCGACCGCTTCGGCCCGCGCAAGGTCCTCACCCGCATCGTCGTGTGGTGGTCGGCGTTTACGGCCTTCACCGGCATGGTCACCGGCTACGGGCAACTGATGGTGGTGCGCTTTTTGTTCGGCGCGGGCGAGGCCGGCGCGTATCCCAATACGTCCGTGACGATTTCACGCTGGCTGCCCGCCAGGCAGCGGGCGCAAGGGCACGGCTGGGTCTGGATGGCGAGCCGTCTGGGCGGAGCGCTGTCGCCGCTGATCGTCGTACCGCTGCTCGACCTGTACGACTGGCGCGTCGTCTTCTACATCTTTTCGAGCTTTGGCTTCGTCTGGGCGGTGATTTGGTGGGTCTGGTTTCGCGACTACCCGACCCAGATGCAGAGCGTGAATGAGGCCGAGGTCAAACTGATCGGCGGCGCAGCCGAAGGGGCGCATCTGGCTCCGGTCGGAAAGATGTTTTCGAGCGGCAACCTGTGGGTGGTGCTGGCGATGTACCACTGCTTCTGCTACGGCTCGTACTGGTTCCTGGTGTGGACGGCGAGCTATCTGTCCGAGGCCAAGGGGCTGGATGCGGCCACGCTGGCGGGGCTGACGGCGCTGCCGTTCTTTTTGGGCGCAGGGGCCAATCTGCTGGGCGGCTTCGCGGGCGATTTCGCCGTCAACAAGTACGGACTCAAGTGGGGCCGTCGCCTGATCGGCGCCGGCGGCGTGGGAACCGCCGGGCTGCTGATGCTGGCCTCGCTGCAGATCGCCGACCCCATCGTCGCCGCGGTGGTGCTGGCGACCGCCTTCGCCGCCTCGGACTTCATGCTGCCCACCTGCTGGGCCGTCTGCCTCGACATCGGCGGCGACAACGCCGGCGCGGTGACCGGCGCCATGAACACCGCCGGACAGATGGGTTCCGCCATCGTGGCAGCCGTCTACGGCGGCATGGTCGAGACCTGGGGCTGGGACGTGCCGCTGATCTTCGTCGCCGGCATGTCGCTGCTGTCGGCCGCGCTGTGGTTCTTCATCGACCCCACTAAACCGCTCTCGTCCAAGCCGGTCACCGAAGACATCGGCGAAGAAGTGCTGGCGTAAACAAACAGACGCCCGAGTCCAGCGACTCGGGCGTCTGTCGATTGCGTTGTTTCGTCAGGTTACTGCACAATGAACCAGCCGTTGAGCAGGTTCTCTTTGTTGTAGGGCAGATCCTCGTCCGTGCCGTGCGCGATGACGCGGCGGCCGGAAGCGCTGACCACCGCATGCGCCGCGGCGGTGTCCCACTCCATCGTCGGGCCGAAACGCGGATAAATGTCAGCCTTGCCTTCCGCCACCATGCAGAGCTTGAGCGAACTGCCCATCGCCACGAATTCGACCTCGCTGTAGCGCTCCTTCTGCTGCTCGACGAAGGCTTCCAGCTCCTTTGACGGATGCGAGCGGCTGCCCACGATCACGATCTTGTCGCCATTCTTCTGGGCGGAAGCGGTCAGCGGGACTGGCGCTCCCCCGCCCTCCACCTTGTAGGCGCCGGCGGGCGAGCCGACGAACAGCCAGTCCAGCACCGGCGCGAAGACCACGCCGGCGGTCGGCTTGTTGTTCTCGATCAGGGCGATGTTCACCGTGAACTGTCCGTTGCGCTTGACGAACTCCTTGGTGCCGTCCAGCGGGTCCACCAGCCAGTACAGCGGCCACTCCTTGCGCACTTCGTAGGCGGCTTGCTGCGAGCTCTCTTCCGACAGGATGGGCACGTGGGGGTAGCGCTCATGCAGGCGGCGGGTGATCAGCCGGTGTGCGCGCAGGTCGGCCTCGGTCAGAGGCGATTCGTCGGCCTTGGCTGCGACGTCGAAGTCGGTCTCGTAGACCTCCAGAATCGCCTTGCCGGCTTCGCGAGCCGTTGCGGAAAGAAAGTCCAAATCCAGATCCGATGCAGTTTTCATGATGGGGATGATTTTTAGGAATCGCGCACGATCAACTGTTGCGCGTTCTCCAGGGCGGCCGCAGTGACTTCGGAGCCCGAGAGCATCCTTGCCAATTCTCGCACGCGCTCCTCCTCGCCCAGGCGTATGAGCGAAGCGTAGGTGTTGCGCTTGCTCTCCAGCTTCTCGACGAAGTAGTGCGCATCGGCGAAGCCGGCGATCTGCGGCAGGTGTGTCACGCACAGCACTTGGCTGCCGGCGGCGAGCTTCTTCAGACGCCGGCCGATCGCCTCGGCCACGCGTCCGCCGACGCCGGTGTCGACCTCGTCAAAGACCAGCGTGCGCGGGACCGCGGAATCGTTGCCGCCTGCGGCCAGCAGGCCGCTCTTGATCGCCAGCGTTACGCGCGACAGCTCGCCGCCTGAGGCGACCTGCGCCAGCGGGCGCAGCGGCTGGCCGGCGTTGGCTGAAAACTCGAAGCGGATGCGGTCGTAGCCCTGCGCCGTCCAGTGTTCCTCGGCCTCGCCGCCCTCGAAGCTGACGCCAAAACGCGCCCGCTCCATCGCCAGCGAGGCGAGTTCGCCCTGCACCAGCTCGGCGAGCCGCTTGGCGGCCTTGCGCCGCTTGGCTGAGAGCTCGGCGGCGGATTCGCGGTAGAGGGAGGCGACCGCAGCGCGCGCTTTTTCGACCCTGGCGGCGGCCCCGTCGGCGTCGTCGAGCTCGGCGACCTTGTCGGCCACCTCCTGGCCATAGGCGATCACCTCGGCGAGCGTCTTGCCGTATTTGCGGCGCAGCTTCTCGATCGACGCCAGACGGCTCTCGACTGCATCCAGACGCCCGGGGTCGGCTTCGAGCCCGTCCAGGTAGCTCTGCAGCTCGAAGGCGGCGTCTTCGATGCTCGCCTTGGCCTCGCGCAAGCCGCTGAGCTGGGCTTCGAACGCGGAGTCGAAACGAATCAGCTCCTCGAGCGCCCGCACGCCGACTTTGAGCTGCGCCGCTGCCGAGGAGGCCGAGTCGTAGAGCGCGTCATAGGCCGCCGCGGCCGACTCCTGCAGCTTCGCCACGTTGAGCAGCTTGCGCCGCTCCTGCTCGAGCTGTTCGTCCTCTTCGGGCCGGAGCCGGGCCGCCTCGATCTCATTGAGTTGGAAGCGGTACAGGTCGAGCAAGCGGAGCCGGTCCTGGTCGGCGCTGCGCAACTCGGCGAGCTTCTTCGTCAACTGCTTCCACTCGCGCCAAGCCTCGTCGACGGCGGCCTTGAGCGGGGCGACGCCGGCGTAAGCGTCGAGCATCTCGAGCTGCTGCGCGGTCGAGAACAGCTGTTGCTGATCGTGCTGGCCGTGGATGTCGCCCAGGTACTCGGACAGGTCCTTCAGCAGCGCCGCCGGCGCCGGGCGGCCGTTGACGTAGGCGCGGCTCTTGCCGTTGGACTGCAGCACGCGCTCGACGATCAGCTCGCCGTCCTCGAGCTCCTGGTCGGCTTGGCGGAGCAGTTCGACCAGCGCCGGCGAGGCTGTCAACTCGAAACGGCCGCTTAGTCGCGCCTTGTCGGCGCCGGCGCGAATGGCCCCGGCGTCGGCGCGGGCGCCGAGCAGCAGCGACAGGGCGTCGACGACGATCGATTTGCCGCTGCCGGTCTCGCCGGTAAGCAGATTGAGTCCGCGCTCGAAGCCGACTCGCAGATTCGCGACGACGGCGTAATTTTCAATGTGCAGCTCGTGGAGCATCGAGTACGCCCAGCGGGGCGCAGGCTCTTTCTATTGTGCTAGATTCTGGGTATCGCGTCGCGCTGAAGCTCCGGGGTGGGGCCTGGAAGAGGGAGTCGATCAGCCGGCTGCGGGCTGCGCACGACGACCGGAAATTCGAGGACAAGTTTTGAACCTGACCGCCCTGTTCGCCTTCCTGCTGCAAGCCGCCCCCATCTCCGACACACCCGTCCCCGAAGAGGTCATCGACCAGACCCTCGGCTCGGGCGCCATCGAGACAGGCCTGCTCGACCTGATCCTATCCGCCGGCCCGCTAGCCCAGCTCGTCATGCTGGTGCTGCTGGCGATGTCCGTCTTTTCGTGGGCCATCGCTTTTTCCAAATACGGGCTGCTGCGGACGGCGGCATCGAAAGATAGCCTCTTTCTCAAGGCCTTCCGCCGAGTCGGCAAGTTGGCCGACATGAACGCCGCGAGCGAACAGTACCGCCCCGCGCCGCTGGTGACCATCTTTGAGTACGGCTACGAGGAGCTGGCGCGGCAGGTCAACAAGTACGGAAAAATCCGCTCCGGCGACGCCATCGAACGCGTGATGCTGCTGGCCGCGAACGAAGAGACCGCGCGGCTGCAGAAATCGATGGGCTGGCTGGCGACGATCGCCTCGGCCGCCCCCTTCATCGGCCTGTTCGGCACCGTCTGGGGCATCCTGCAGTCCTTCCGCGGTCTGGGCGCGGCCGGCGGCGCGACGCTGCGCGCGGTCGCTCCGGGCATCGCCGAGGCGCTCATCGCCACCGCGGCCGGCCTGTTCGCCGCCATCCCGGCGCTGATCTTCTACAACTACTTCTCGCAGCAGATCCGCGAGATCCGGGCCCGCATGCAGGATTTTGGGCTCGAGTTCTACAACCTCGCCGAGCGCGACTACGGAGACGACGATGACTCGTTCAACCAGACGAGCGCCATCCGACGCTGAAGACGGCCTGCTGGCGGCGATCAACGTCACGCCGTTCGTGGATGTGGTGCTGGTGCTGCTGATCATCTTCATGATCACCGCGGCGGTGGTGGAGTTCGGCCTGCAGGTGAGCGTGCCGCCGACGACGGTCGCCAGCGCCCAGCCGCAGAGGGACTTCCTGACGCTGCAGATCGCCTCCGACGGCCGGCTGGCGCTCAACAGCGGCTTCGTCTCGATCTACGACGTGGCGCCGATGGCAAAAAAAGCGGACCCGGCGGAACCCAAAATCTACATCCGCGTCCATAAGAGCGCGCCCTGGGAGATCGTCGCGCAGGTGCTGGCCGAGTGCCGCGCCGCCGGCATCGAGGTCAACCTGATCCCGAAGCCGCTGACGCGCGACCCGCGAGGATAGTGTTTTAGGCATGGGATTTTCCACCCAGGGGCCCAACGCGCACGACGAGCCGTTGGCTGAGATCAACGTTACGCCGTTCGTGGATGTGGTGCTGGTCTTGCTGATCATCTTCATGATCACCGCCGGCGTGTTCGACTTCGGTCTCGAGATCGACGTGCCGCAGACGCGCGAGGTCGCCGCCTCGCAGCAGGAGTATCCGTTCATCAATATCACCGGCGACGGCATGGTCTTTTACAACACGGAACCTATCTCGCCGAATGAGATCGCGGCTCGCATCGTCGAGGATTTCTCCGGCGGCGAGGGTGAGACGCCGGGCGTTTACCTGCGCGCCCACAAGACCACGCCCTGGGAAGTGATTTCGCCGATCGTCGAGCAGTGCGGCGCGGCCAAGATCGCGGTCCAGATGGTGACCAAGCCGCTCGAAAGCAACGCCGCACCGGGGGCGCCATGAGAATCCATCTCGACCCGGATATGGAGCTCAAGGAGGAGAAGCTCAAGCGGTCGATGGTCGTGTCGCTGGGCTGCCACGGGGCCCTGTTCCTGGTGATCGGGCTTTGGTCCTGGCTGCAGCCTCCGCCGTTCCAGTTTGGCGACCCCGAGGGCGACGAGGGCGTGGCCGTGGCGGTGAACGTCGTCGAAGGCGTTCCGCTCAACACGCCGAAGGCCGAGCCGAACCCGGTGGCCAACCCGGTGGAGCACACCGTGCCGAAGGTTCCCGAAGTGGAGCCCCCGACGATACCGGAGCCGGCGCCGCCGGAGGAGCCTGAGGCCGTACCCATCGAAGAGCCGAAGCGCAAACCCGCGCCCAAGCGCGAGGAGCCCAAGAAAGAGACCAAGAGCGACCCGGAGCCGGAGAAGAACCAGATCAGCTCCACCGACGGCGCCCGCGCCAGCAGCCCCATCTTTTCGGGGACGCAGAAGTCGGCCGGCGGCGTCGGCATGCGCGGTTCGAATCCGCTGGGGCAAGGTTTTGGCTGGTATGCCGAAGCGCTCCAGCGCCGTCTGGCTGAAGAGTGGCGGAAGACGATGGGACAGGTGTCCGGTCCCACCACGAATGCGGTCGTCGTGCGGTTCACGATTCTCAAAGACGGTAAGATCGAAGATATCCGCGTGGTGGAATCCAGCGGGAATCGCACGCTCGACTACTCCGCTCACCGGGCGGTGCAGTACACGAATCCCTTCCAACGCCTTCCGCCGCTGTTGCGCCGCAGCTCGATCAGCGTGGAGATGACTTTCCAACTCGACTGAGGACCTTATGCGAATTCTTCTGACTCTCTCGTTGTTGCTGCCGGCGCTGGCGTTCGGCCAGGGGCGCCAGGCTGACATCGCCGGCGTCGTGATCGGCGAAGGCGGCGCCAATCCGCGCATCGCCGTGCCCGACATCCGCGGCCTAGTGGGAACCGACAACGAGCGGGCCTTTAACAACACGCTGTGGAAGGATCTCGAGTCCGCCGCCACGCTCGACATGGTGCCCAAGAGCTTCTACCCGCGGATAGCGCCGGCCAAGCCGGAAGACTTGAAATCGGGACGCGATTTCCCCTCCGACCCCGGCGCACGCGGTTTGTGGCTGATGGGCTGGGCTGAGCCGCCGGTGACCGCCCGCTACCTGGTTTTCGGCTCGCTCGAGACCCAAAGCGACCGGCTGGTGCTCAACGGCTACGTCTACGACGCCACGCAGGAGCAGACAACCACCGCCTACGTGTTTGGCAAGCGCTACTACGCCGCCCTCGATGAGCGCGGGGCCGAAGCGGTGGCGCACGATTTCTCGCGCGACATCCTGCAGAACCTGGGACTCGGGATCGGATTGGCCGGGTCGCGGATCTACTTCGTCTCCGACCGCTCGGGCAACCAGGAAATCTACGCGATGGACTACGACGGCTCCAACGTCGAGCAGTTGACCAACTACAAGAACATCTGCACGATCCCGTCGGTCTCGCCCGACGGCACCAAGCTGGCGTTTACGACCTACGTCGAGGGCACGCCGAAGATCTACATCCATTCGCTCGAGACGGGCCGTCGGCTGACCTTCTACAACCAGGAAGCTTCGCTGAACCTGACGGCGAACTTCACGCCGGACGGCAAGTCCATTCTTTACGCGTCATCGATCACGGGCCGGTCCCAGATCTACCAGTCCGACCTTGACGGCAGAAATCTGCGCAGGATATCGTATTCTAGATCGATTGATGTCGATCCGAACGTAAATCCGAAGACGGGCGCTTCGATCGCTTACGTCTCCGATCCGCAGGGCACTCCCCAGGTCTACTTGATGGACATGGACGGGGCTAATTCGCGGCGAATCTCCGGAGGCGGCGGCGACGCGGTGCAGCCGGCTTGGGATCCGCAGGGTGAGAACATTGCGTTCAGTTGGACCCGCGGATTCGAGCCGGGCAACTACAACATCTTCGTGATGCAGGTTGCGACGCAGAACCTGGTGCAGTTGACGCACGGGGCCGGTCGCAATGAAAGTCCGTCTTGGGCGCCGAGCGGCACGCACATCGTGTTCAGCTCAAACCGCTCAGGCGGTACGCAAATTTGGACGATGAAAGCGGATGGGACGCAACTGAAGAGATTGACTACGCAGGGACGCAATCAGCTGCCCGTTTGGGCGGCAAAGTAAGAACCGAATCCGCCCTGCATAGCGAAAAAAGCCGCTCGAAAACGGCCGTAGGGGTTGCGTTATCGATTTGCGTAAACGTATCTTAGTGGATCGCAGTGAATGTGAGGAGGCCTACCAGTTCCATGCTACGCAACCGAAAACTCGCGCTGATCGTGCTCAGCGCCAGCTTGGCGCTTTTCGCCGCCGGCTGTAAGAAGAAAGCGCCGCCGCCGGAGCCGCCGCCCCCGCCGCCGCCGCCCGCACCGGTGCAGCAGAAGCCGAAACCGACTGTCTCGTTGACTGCTGAACCCAACTCGATCGAGCGCGGCAAGTCCGCGACTCTGAAATGGTCTTCGTCGAATGCGACGAGCGCCTCGCTGAACCAGGGCATCGGCACCGTGCCGACCAGCGGCTCGCGTGAGGTCTTCCCGACCCAGACGACCGAGTACCAGATCGAAGTGAAGGGCGAAGGCGGCACGATGACCGCTTCGGCGAGGGTCACGGTTCGCACGCCGCCGCCGCCGCCGCCGCCGCCGGCGCCGTCGAAGACGCTCAGCCAGCGGCTGGCTGACGAAGTCAAGGATGCTTACTTCGACTACGACAAGAGCGACATCCGCCCTGATGCTCAGGCTGTGCTGCGTTCCGACGCGACGGCTCTGAAGTCGATCTTCAACGATCTGCCCGACGCTCGCGTGCTGGTGGAAGGCCACTGCGACGAGCGCGGCACCAACGAGTACAACCTGGCTCTCGGCGATCGCCGGGCCACCGCCGCTCGTGACTTCCTGGTCAACCTCGGCGTGCCTTCGAGCAAGCTGAGCACGGTGAGCTACGGCGAAGAGCGTCCGCAGTGCACCGAAGAAAACGAGAGCTGCTGGCAGCGCAATCGCCGGGCGCACTTCTCGGCGGGCCGCTAGGCTCCCAGGTCGCTTTCTCGCATACGAAGGCCGGGCGCGTCTGACGCGTCCGGCCTTTTCTGTTATTTTTGACGCATCCTCAGGTCTGATAAGCTATTCAAATCAGCGCGGTTCGGTCGACGACCGCAACCTGTGGCGGCGTTTCGGCGTCCATCTGATTAACGGCGAACCTATGATGCTCGAGCGAATCAAGTCTCCGATCATGTTGTCCCTGCTGGCGATGGCTCTGGCCGCGCCTGGTTTTGCGGACAAGAAGGACGACATGTTGCTTGCCATCCAGCGCGACATCGCCCTGTTGCAGGAGGCCATGCGGCAGAGCGACCGGGCGCAGAGCGAGCGCGTGGTGGCTCTCGAGGCGCTGATCAAGCAGAACCTGGAGACGACGACGCGGCTGAAGTCGGCGCTCGACGTCATCGAGAGAGCCGTCAACAAGCAAAGCGACGCGATTCTGCCGCCGGTCACCCGCACCGCCGCCAAAGTGGATGCGCTGACTGACCAGTTCGGCGGCCTGCGCGACGCGGTGGCCGAGACCAATGCCATGCTCACGAAGCTGATGCAGGAGGTCGCCGACGTCAAAGACAGCATGACCACCCTGCCGCCTCCCGGCTACGGCGCTCCCAGCGCCGAGGGCGGAATGTCGCAGGATTCCGGCGACGGCCTGTTCACGAGCGGCTTTACCGACTACAGCCGCGGCAACTATGACCTGGCCAAGGCGGAGTTCACCGATTTCTTGCAGTACTATCCGTCGAGTTCGCGCGCTTCGGAAGCGCAGTACTACCTGGGCGCGATCGCCTATGAGCAGGGCGACCTCGACAGCGCCGTGAAAGAGTTCAATCGAGTGCTCGAGCGCTACCCGGTCGGCCACATCACCCCCGACGCACAGTACAAGAAGGCGATGGCGCTCGAAAAGCTGGGCATGGCCAACGCGGCCGTGCAGGAGTTGCAGGCGCTGGTGAGCAAGTTCCCCAACAGCAGCATCACCGAGAACGCACGCGGCGCGATTGACCGCATCCAAGGCGGCGGCTTGGCCGGCGACCCCGGCGCGAAGCCCTCGCCGCTGCGGCCCTGAGAGATCACAACCGCGGACTGAAGAGAGTGTGTGAAAATACTGCGCCCGCTGATCCAGACGGTCCGACGATAGACCGATTCCGTCTCCGGTTTCCCTATAGCCCCCGGCTTTAGCCGGGGGCTATGCACGTCTAAGCGACTCAAAGTACAACACTTGCCCTCACCCGCTCTCGCGGGTGAGGGCAAGTGCAAGAGACGGGAGGGTCCGATCTTAGTTACCCCCGGCTGAAGCCGGGGGCCTCGACTTTGGCGTTCTGAGAGGGGGTTGACTGGGGTGGAGGAAGGGGAGAAAGCAGGTCAATCGAGTTAGGGAGAGGCGTACAAGACGGCGGCGGCGAGGGGCGGAGTGAGTTTTTGGCGGGTTCGATGTTGGGGGAGTTGGGGGCGCAGGCGGTAGAAAGTCTTGGCCTGCAGGGCGTCGCCCCAAAGCTCCTGACGCAGGCGTTGCAGCAGGTCCGGCGTGCTGAGGCGAGGCTTCGGGGTGTGGCGGCGCCATTTCGGCGGCGGCACGGCGTCTGGCGCGGGGCCGTCGCCGAAGGCCTGCCTCGCCGCCAGCAGCAACAGCGAATAAACGCCCACCTGGAACTGCGGCGCGGTTTCCACCGAGCGGGGATGGAAGACCTGGGCGTCGCCGACGCCCAGCAGGGTTTTCTCGTCGCGGAAGTTGACCTCGATCTCCCAGCGCCAGACGTAACGCTGCAGCACGTCTTCCAGCGGCATGTCGGGATCGGTGACAAGCAGGTAGGCCGGCTGGCGATACAGCAACGGCGAGCTTTGGTTGAGGCGGTAGTGCAGCGGCTTGATGACGACCAGCCGCACCGGTCGCGGCCCCGAGCCGGAACGCCACAGCAGCGGGGCGAGCGTCTTGACGGGAAAGCGGTGGAGCTTGCCGGCGGCCCAGGCCTCGACCTCGACGACCGGAACCGCCGGATCGGCGAGCAGTTGAGCCGGGGTCGGAGCGGGACGACCGTAGATGCGGCGCCGTCCAGTGTGTGCGGCGTCGTCGGGATCGGGCTCGAAACACAGCTGCGCGTCCGAACGCAGCCGTCCGATCACAGCGGTGCGCGGCGGCAGGTTCTTCAAAACCGTGGCGTTGGTGAAGCGGTTGTCGACGACGGCGCATAGCGTGCGAGCGTCGCCGTCGGCATCGAGATCACGGCGCAGTTGGGCGAGCAAAGCGGCGCCGTAGAGGTTGATGTTGGCGTCGCGCTGTTGTTGGCGATACAAGGCGAGCTGTTCGGGTGTGGCTCGGCGGGCGGGTTTGGCGGGAGTGGGGGCGTGGGCGAAGGCGATCGGCAGCAGCCGAGCAGGGCCCGGAGCCGAGCGTGGCGGCAGCGCGGCGGAGAGTTGGACGAAGCGCTGGCCGCGGACGAGATTGGTCTGGAAGGGCGGGCCGAGCGGATCGCGTCGCCAGCCCACGCCCGGGGTTTTGCGCCCGCCGCGGCGCACGAGCGTGTCATCCATGGCGACGACCAGCGGCGCGGACGGGGAGAGTTCGGCGAGCAGGCCGCGGCGGACGGTGGCGAAGAGCCGGTCGGGGTCGAAGCGTTGGGCGGAGAACAGGCGGTAGGCGGCGGACCAGTCGAGGGCGCCTTCGCCGGCGGTCTGGAGCCAGCCGCTGAGGTGATGGCGGCCGAGGCAGGCGAGGCTGCTCACGGCGAGCCGTGCGAGATGCTGCCGGACGCGGGGTTGGGAGCCTTGGAAGGCTTCTGCGAAGAGGGCTTCAAGCTGGTCGAGGAGGCGTGGAGCGGAGTTTTTTTTAGTTCAAAGCGCCAGGTGTAAACCCACCGCCTTTGTAGGCGGTGAGCTTTGAGCAGGCTTTGATTACGATGGTGCGATGGCGGAGTACCGCACGAACGCGCACGCGCTGTGGGACATCAAGTATCACGTGGTGTGGATTACGAAGTACCGCTACAAGGTGCTGCGGGGAGAAGTGGCGGAGCGGGCGCGGGATCTGATCCGGCAGATCTGCGAGGCGCGCGAGGTGCGGATCGTGCGGGGAGCGGTATCGCCGGATCACATCCACATGCTGGTGTCGGCGCCCCCGCAACTGGCGCCGTCGAAGCTGGTGCAGTACGTGAAGGGGCGCTCGTCGAGGCGACTGCAAGAAGAGTTTCCGCACCTGCGCAAGAGGTACTGGGGGCAGCATCTATGGGCGCGGGGATACTTTTGCGCGACGGTGGGCGCGGTGGACGAAGCGACGATCAAGCAGTACATCGAGAACCAGAAGTGGGATGAGGACGGCGAAGGGTTCAAGATCACCGCGCCCGCGGAGCCTTGAGCCGGCTCTGAGCCGGGGCGCTCTTCAGGCGGCTTCAGCCGCAACCCGACTTTCAGTCGTCATCCAACCCACCGACTTTCAGTCGGTGGTCGTTTAGAGGGGAAGGGGGCGCCTGAGGGCGGTTGAGGACAAGTTGGGAGTGATCTTCAACAGCCCATTCGACGACCTCGCCGGGAGCGAAATCCATAGCCTGGGCGAGGGCGGAGGGGAGGTTAACGTACCACTGCTGGGAGGATTTGCGTTTGATGCACTGAAGTTTGGTGGGGAAACCCATGGGAGCGCTCCGTATCTAGTTATTTAACTAGATACAAGAATGCTCGCAAATGTTCCTGAATGCAAGCAAAACCTGCATCGCGACGAACTCCAGCCCTTTCGCTGTCTAGTCAATGGCCAAAGTCGAGACCCCCGGCTGAAGCCGGGGGCTATCACCGAACACTCCTGTCACGTTTTCACACAGCCTCTCACGGGCGCGGTTCTGCTGTGATGGGGCGAGTTGGACGCTATCCCACCCACAGATACGCAGGTTTCTGACTGGGTTGCAGTCCGACCTTCACCCGAATTTCCAACCGACCCGCCTGCGCAAGGTCCGCCGGAATAGCGAAGTTGACCTGCATCACCCCGGCGACCAGACCGGGCGCGCCCCCGGCGTAGAGCGCTTCAACCTCCTGGCCTCCGATCTGCACCACGACCTTTTCCTGCACCAGCGGTAGCGTTGAGCCGACCACGGCCCCGTCTTCGATCGCCGGAACCATCACTCCGCCTCCGCTCATATACAGCGCCACGACCGAGCCGGGCGCGGCGGGATTGGCGTTGCCGTTGACCGAGCCGTCCTGGTTGATCGCCGCGGCCTGATCGTTGGCAAGCAGCAGGAAGGCCGGGGAGGCGGGCTCCATTGCGATGCGGTATGGATCGGAGTCGACGCCGTTGCGGATCACCCGGAGCTCTGAACGAAGCGTCCCAGGGATGCTGAAGTAAGGATCAGTTCCCGTGATGCGGCTGCGGTATCGCCCGACAACGTCGGTTGCGAATGGGATGACGGCGTTGACCTGTGCTTCCGAAGCGTAGAGGATCGTCGCCTCGACGCCGTCAATCAAAACGTGAACGCCGGCCAACTCAGTCGGGAAGCGACTCTCTGCGTCCGGTGACGCCACGACCCCCTCGGACGGTCCAAGCCCTGAGCCAAAGATCGTAATGATCGAGCCCGGTCCAAAACCAAAAGGATAAAAGCCGGCATTCGTCACAGCGGATAGCTGTGGACGCTCGACAGGCGGGCAAGCGTGGGGAGCGTTGATCCGTCGGATGACGCGATTGAAGCGGTCGGTCAGGTAGAGGTTGCCATCGTTGTCGGTGGCGATGTCCTCAATGGGCCCGCTGGTTACGTCGCGAGGAGCCCCGCCGTCGCCTAGGTCCTGGTTGCTGCTCCTAATGGGTATCAACGCGTCGACAATGCCGGCAGGCGTTCTTCGAAAGAGTCCGAAGAAGCTGTTCCATATGTAGAGGTTTCCCGACGGGCTTGACGCCATCAGCCCCGCCCCGCCTCCATACGGCTTTTCCTGAAATTGGGCCAACTGACTAGGAATGCCGGCCTGATCGACCTTCCAGATACCCGCTTGCGCGGTGTGCGCCAGAAGGTCCTCTCCTCCCTCCAACGCGATCGCCCCGATTCCGCCCGTCAGGTGCACCGGCCCCAGATCTTCACTGATGCTGTGGATCAGGCCGTCCACTCCAACTCGACGCACCCATGCGCCCCGACTCGAACCTTCGGCGGACAAGATGAATCCATTGCCAAATCGATCCACCTCAATCCCCAGAACCGAGAGGCCAAGCGCGGCGCCGGTCGCGGGTCGGCCATCTCCGCAATCTTGGCCATCCAGGCATGGCGAACCATCGCCGGCGTATCTCTCGATGATGCCGTCTGGGCGGATCCGCCTCACGACAGCGTCGTCGGCCACGTAGATGCTGTTGTCGGGGCCGACGTGCAGGTCATTGAGCATGCGGAAAGAGGCCTTTGTCGCTGGGCCGCCATCGCCGGCGGAAGCGCCAACTGGAATCCCTAAGCTCCGAAGATTGCCGTCCCCCGCTATCGTGGTGATTCTGGATCCGCGGATAGCCCGAACTCGCAAGCCGCCATCATCCCCAATGTAGACTGCGCCGTCCGCGCCGACCGCCACCGTCGTGGGTCCCACCAGTGCTGCCCCAAGCGGAGAGCCGCCGTCCCCGTACTCTCTGGCGGCAGCCTCTCTCCCCGCGACCGCCTCAGCCGCCCCAGCGCCTTCGCCAACGCGGAAAACCTGACGAGAAGCGATCACATAGATCTCGCCATCCGCCACGAGGAACTTCTGAGAAAGATCCAGAGGGCTGGGCCCCCACACGGCTTCCACCCGGTCGTCCAGCCCGATTCGCTTGATCTCACGGCCGCTCGGTCCGCTATCGACCCAATAGATGCGGCCTTGAGAGTCGATTTGAAGCAGGCTGCGACGCGAGAGACCAGTCTCGGTCCGTAGCGCCCCAACCTGGGCGAACGGAGCGGCAGGGGAATCCGCGAGATACGCCTCGATCGTACCGTCGGGGAGAATGCGACGAATTCTCTCGCGGCCGCTTGGCCCGTCGACAAAGTAGACTGTGCCGTCGTCGCCCACTTCGATCGCTGTCGGCCGATCGAGCTCGGCTTCCACGGCCGGTCCGCCATCCCCGCTGTAGCCGCCAATGTCTGGAATGGGGTCGCCGGCGCCGGCGATGACAGACAGATCCCCGCCCTGGCTAAACCGGTAGATGCGGTGCAGACCGTTCGATGCCAGGTATAGCGCTCCATCAGGGCCAACATCGAAAGAGCTGATCGCATGGATGCCCTGCTGCTCAAGGGTGTCTCCAACGCCGAAGGCGCCTGCGGTGTCGAATTCGAGAATGGTTCGAATTGTGCCGTCGGGAGTGATCCGGCGAATCACTTTTTGCCCGGCAGAGCCATCCAGTGCATAGATCGAGCCATCCGGCCCCACACGCATTTGACTCGCCTGTACGAAAGACGCCTCGCTGGCGGGGCCCCCGTCGCCCGCGGGCGAGCGGTCTCCTGTCCCGGCAACAACCTCGATGTCGCCGCCGGCCGATACTCGTAGGATCGATTGTTCAACGACATCCAGAAGGTAAAGCAACCCATCCGGCCCGACTGCCATGTCGAAGACGCCGAGTAACTCCGCCTCTGTGGCGGGAACGCCTTCCAGGCGGCTCACGTCAGTCGAGCCGGCGATGCGCTCGATGGTGCAGGGAACGGCTTCGGATTGCGCTACGGCGCAGGGGAGAAGGGCAATAGCGGCGATCAGCAGCGCAACGATGCGCGGTGGAGGCAATAGCATCCCGCTATTCTAAGCCCCTCTGATCAACCGATCACCGATCAACCGATCAACTCCCGAATCACCTCGCCGCCGGTCTGGCTGAGCTGTTTGTCGCGCCCCTGGGCAAAGTACGTCAACCGCGTGTCGTCCAGGCCCAGCAGCTTCAGCAGCGTGACGTGCAGGTTCTTCAACGGATGGGCGACCTCGACGGCGGTGCGGCCGGTCTCGTCCGTCGCGCCGACGATCTTGCCGCGCGGCGCGCCGCCGCCGGCCATCCAATAAGCCATCGCGGTGGCGTTGTGGTCGCGGCCCCAGGCCTTGTCGCCGCCGCGCACGCCGTTGTCGGGCGAACGGCCGAACTCGCCCGACCACACCACCAGCGTCTCGTCGAGCAGGCCCGTGCGCTCCAGGTCCGTCAGCAGCGCCGCAATCGGCTGATCGACCGCCCGCATGCGCGAGCCGTGGGCCTTTTCGATGTAGTCGTGCGAGTCCCAGCCGCCGGCGATCACCTGTACGAAGCGAACGCCGCGCTCCACCAGGCGGCGGGCGAGCAGGCAGCGCCGTCCGATTGCATCGGCGTCCTTGTTCTCGCCGCCGATGCCGTACATTTCGAGCGTTTTCGGATCCTCGGAGTCGATGTCGATCGCCTCGGGCATCTCGGCCTGCATGCGGAAGGCGAGTTCGTAGCTTTCGATTCGCGCGTTGAGCTCGTCATGCTCCGGATGCCGCTTGAGGTGCATCCGGTTGAGACTGCCCAAGAAGTCGAGATTCGCGCGCTGCTCGGCCTCGCTGACGTAGGCGGGCGGATTCATGTCGAGCACAGGCGCGCCCTGCGAGCGCAGCGGAGTGCCTTGGTAATAAGCCGGCAGAAAGCCGTTGGACCAGTTCGCCGCGCCGCCCTGCGGGTAGGCCAAATCGGGCAGCACGATGAAGGCAGGCAGGTTCTGGTTTTCGGTACCGAGTCCGTAGGTGACCCAGGAGCCGATCGCAGGGTCGCCGCCGAACTGGTTGCCGGTGTTGAGGTGATAGAGCGCGGTGGGATGGTTCACGCTCTGCGCTTGCAAGCCGCGGTAAAAGCACATCTTGTCGGCGTGCCCGGCGAGGTTCGCAAACAGCGAATTCATCTCCACGCCGAGCCCGCCGGCGCGCTGAAACTCGAACGGGCTCTGCACGAAGTAGCGCTTGCCGGTGTTCATCGAAGCTTCAAAGCGCGTCTTGTCCTTGGCGAACTCCGTCATGTGGAGTTTTTGGAGGGCCGGCTTGGGATCGAAGGTGTCGATGTGGCTTGGGCCGCCTTCCATGAGCAGGAAGATGCAGCGCTTGGCCTTGGCTTCGGGGAAGTGGCCGGGCTTGGGCGAAAGCACGCCGGCGCGGGCCTGTTCTTGCTGCGTGATGGCGGTCAAGGCGACCGCTCCCAGGCCGGCTCCGAGGTTGTAGAGTAACTCCCGGCGCGAGGGAGAAGCGGTGAGGACGGAGCGACGATAAGACTTCATGGCAGGGGCTCCGGCTTGAGTACGATTTCCGCCGTCGGAGCGCTATGCTGAGTGCCATGGCGACCAAAGCCGCGGTTTCGGTGGAAGAATACCTCGCGATGAGCTTCGACGGCCCAACGCCCGAGCTGGTCGACGGCGAGATTGTTGAGCGCGGAGAAGTGATGCTTTCCCATTCCAAGGCGCAGTCCGCCCTCCTGTACTTGCTCCGGCGGGCAGGCGAAACGCATCGGTTGCTCGCTCTCGTGGAGGCTCGTCTCAGGCTCGGCGTTGAGCGCATACGGGTCGCGGATGTGGCAGCATACTTGGGAGAGGGGCCCGCCGACGAGATTCCGACCGAGCCCCCCTTTCTGATCGCCGAAATCGTCTCCCGCGATGACCGTCACGTCGACATCCTGACAAAACTGGCTGAATACCAAGCCTGGGGCGTCGGAAACATCTGGCTGGTCGATCCTTGGACGCGCCGGTTGTCGGTTTATGACGGTGAACTGCATACTGTCCGCTCCTTCTCGCTCCCGGACCTCGACATCGAAATCACTCCGCAGCAACTGTTCGACTAGCGGCTCAATACACATAAACGAACTCGTTCGAGTTCAACAGCGCCAGCGCCAAATCCGCCAGTGCACGGGTCTCCGGCTCGACGTCGCTCGGGTGCAGGTTGTGCTCGTACTCGGCGACCTCTTCGGGCTGCTGGAACTGGAATTGCTCGCCGGTGAGTTCGCTGGTGATCGTGTGGATGATCGGCGGCGGCGGCTGACGCGGTGCGGCCGGGTTTTGCCGGTGCAACCCGGTCATTTTTTCGATGTGGGCCTTCGCTAGCGAGCGCTCCTTGTCGGTGGGGCCACGGCCGTAGGCTCGCTCAAACGCCCGCGCGATCTGCGCCTCGACGCCGTCGGTCTCCCGCCGAATCCGCGCCGCCATCTCGAGCGCCAGGTCGTGCGAGAACTCGCCGTTGAGCAGCGTGAACGCCTGCGTGGGGACCGTGGAGGAGTCACGACGCTCGCAGGTCAGATCGGGATTGGCGCCGTTGAAGCCTTCGATGAGCGGGTCGATCAGGCTGCGCTGCTGGAACGAATACACCGAGCGGCGATTGCGCTTCCGTTTGGTCGGAGCCGGATGATACGGCGGCTGCACCGAGCCCATCGCGTGCCGCGCCTGCCTGGAAACCTCGGTGTTGATCTGCGGATACGTGCCCGGCCCGCCGCGGTCGTCGCTGAGCTCCGCGGAGACGGCCAGCATCGCGTCGCGCAGCTCCTCGGCCTCCAATCGCCGCGGGCTGAAGTAGGAGTAGAGCTTGTTGTCGGGGTCCTTTGCGGAGACGAGCGTCGCATCGGGATGCTGCGACGAGCGCTGGTAGGCCTCCGAGTAGAGAATGACGCGATGGACGGCCTTCACGCTCCAGCCCTGGTCCATAAAGAAACGCGCCAGCCAGTCCAGCAGCTCGGGGTGCGTCGGAGGCTTGCCGGTTTTGCCGAAATTGTTCGCGTTCTCTGAGATGGCGCGGCCGAAGTGGTACTGCCAGATGCGGTTGACCATCACGCGCGCGGTGAGCGGGTTGCGGTCGTCGGCGATCCAGCGCGCCAGCGCCGCCCGGCGTCCGTCGAGCGTCTCGGGAATTGCGGGCGCCGGCAGCCGGCTGTAGCGCTCGATGGCCTGCAAGGCGCCGGGCTCGACCGCCTCTCCGGGCGCCTGGACATCGCCGCCGACCAGCACATGCGTCTCGGCGTTGATGTAGTCTTCCTTGGTCAAGAAGCTGTTGGCGCCGTTCGGTCCCACGTCGTTCCAGGGCTCGTTGAGGCCGCTCGAGACCGAGAAGGCGTAGGGCTCGAAGCGTTCGGCCGACTCCTGGTGGATCGAGATGTGTTTGCGGAAGAGCTTCAGGAGCTCGGCCTCTTCCTGGTCGAGCTGGCGCATGAGGACGCCCGAGTTCGCCTTGGCCGCTGCCTCGGCGCCCTCGGTCTTCGCCATACGCTCGCGGGCGACGTCAAGCAGCTCCTCGAGCTGCCGATCGAGCTCGGCGATCATCTCCTGGTAGCGTTGGCGGCCCGCCTCGAAACCTGTGGTAGGCTCGCTGGGAAGGAAATCCAGCGGCCGGCGCGCGAACGCCGTTGTCGCAAACGCCGCCTGCATCGAGTAGTAGTCTTTGGTCGAAATGGGGTCGAACTTGTGGTCGTGGCAGCGCGCACAGCCCAGCGTCAGCCCCAAGAAAGTCTGGCCGACTGAGTGCGTGACGTCGTCCAAAAAGAGCTGCCGCGTCACTGCGGCCACGGCCATGCCGGTGTGCTCCCACGGCCCCATGCGCAGAAAGCCGGTGGCCAGAATCGCCTCGGGATCGTCGGGAAAGATCTCGTCGCCGGAGATCTGTTCGAGCACGAAGCGGTTGTAGGGCTTGTCGGCGTTGAAGCTGCGGATGACGTAGTCGCGGTAACGCCAGGCCGTGGGCCGCTCGAAATCGTTCGAATAGCCGGAGGTGTCGGCGTAGCGCGTCACGTCGAGCCAGTGGCGGCCCCAGCGCTCCCCGTAAGCCGGCGAGGCGAGCAACTCTTCCACCAGAGCCTTGTAGGCGCCGGGGGAGTCGTCTCCCAAGAACGCCTCGGCCTGTTCCGGCGTGGGCGGAAGGCCGGTCAGGTCGAAGCTCACGCGCCGCAACAGCGTCAGCTTGTCGGCCCGGGGCGCTGGGGCGATCTTTTCTTCAGCCAACCGGGCCAACACGAAGGCGTCCACCGGCGTCCGGACGGCGGCAGCGTCGACGCCCTTGGTCGGCGGGGCGAAGTCACGAACTGGACGGAAGGCCCAGATGTCGGCTTCTTCGAAATCCCACTTCTGCGCCGTTTCGGCGTTTTCCGGGAAGGGCGCGCCGCCGGCGATCCATTCGCGCATGGCGGCGATGGTCGCATCGGGCAGCTTCTTCTCGGCGCCGCCGGGGGGCATGGCCAGCTCCGGCGTGCGGTGCTCGATGGCCTGGAGCAACAGGCTCGCATCAGGATCGCCCGGCGCGATCGCCGGCCCGCGCGAGCCGCCGGCGAGCGCCTTGTCGCGGCTGGTCAGGTCGAGCTTGCCAAAGACGTTGCCTTCGCCGTGGCAGCCCAGGCACTGCTGCTTGAGCGCCGGCCGCACGACCTCGCTGTACAGGCGATCGGCTTCCGCGCCCTGTAGCAGCATCGCGGAGAGCAAACCCAACAGCGGAAGCAGTGTGACGTGACGAGGCATCCGACCAACCACCGCATATTGTATATGCTGTCTCTCTGCGGCGCTCCCCGACAGTTCCCCGGGCTGCTGAGCTAGACTCGGCCCAGGAGGCAAAACGCATGTCCCTGAGCGATTCCCTCATGCCTGAGCTCGAAATCGAGCTCGCCAAGACGCGCGACGCGCTGGCTCGCATCCCCACCGAAAAACTCGACTGGCAACCCCACGAGAAATCCTCCAACCTTGCCTGGATGGCCGGCCATCTGGCAAATCTCCCGCACTGGGGCCTGATGACCCTGACCACGCCCGACCTCGAGCTGGCCGATACCCCGCCGGCGCCGAACGCCGAGTCCACCGAAGACGCTCTCGACACCTTCGATCGCAACGTCGCCGCCTTCAAGACTGCGCTGGAGGGCGCCAGCGACGAGACTCTGCTGGCGAACTGGCGGCTGGTCTACAAGGGGCAAGAGCTTTTCAACATGCCGCGGATCGCGGTGATCCGCAGCATGGTGCTCAACCACATCATCCACCACCGCGGGCAACTCACCGTCTACCTGCGGCTCAACGACATCCCCGTGCCGGCGCTCTACGGACCTTCCGCGGACGAAGGCAAGCTCGGCGACGCCTAGAGGCCCAGCACGTCCAGGAAGGCACGGCCGGCGTGCGAGAGCTGCCGATTGGCTGGATAGACGAGGCGGATCTTGCGCTCCATCTCGATCTCCGACACCGGAATCTCGATTAGCGTTCCTTGCTCGATGTCCTGCTGCACGCACATCCGCGGCAGGAAGGCGACGCCCATGTCGCGCTGCACCATGCGGCGGATGGTCTCGATGGTGGGCAACTCGATCTCCATGTTCAGCGGCACGCGGTGGCTCTGGAACGCTTCGATCACGCGCCGGCGATAGGGGCCGGAGACGTTGTGCGCGATGAAGACCTCGTCGCCTAACTCTCGGATACTGAGTTCCTTGCGCCCGGCCAGGCGATGCTTGGGCGCCACGATGAAAGCCAGGTGGTCCTGGTAGATCTCGCGCAGGGTTAGCCGGTCATCGCCTGGATCGTAGGTGATGGCGCCCATCTCCAGCCGGCCGCGCAGCAGCTCTTCGGGAATGCGGCTCGACAGGCTGCGCCGGATCTCGATGTGCACCCGCGGATACAGCCGGCGGTACTCTTCGAGCGGTCCGAGCAGATACATCGCCGTCGACTCGTTGGCGCCGATCGAGAGGCGGCCGGCCTGCAGCCCCTGCAACTCCGCCAGCGCCGAGCGCAACTCGCGGTCCAGGCCTTCGTAGCGGTCACAGTACTCCAGCGCCAGACGACCGGCGTCGGTGAGCGAGAGCGACTTGGTGGTGCGGTCGATCAGCGTGACGCCCAACTCGGCTTCCAGGCGCTTCAGCGCCAAGGAGACGGCCGGCTGAGTGCGCAGCAGTTTTTGCCCGGCGCGCGAGAAGCTGCCTTCCTGCGCAATCGTCCGAAAGGTCTCGAGTAGGGATAGGTCCATGAGGGATACTCATAGTTTACCCAAGAAGAATAAATTTGCATTATCGTCGCCGGACTGATTCCATAGAAGGCATGTCTGAACGCGTCTACATCTTCGACACGACCTTGCGCGATGGCGAGCAGTCTCCGGGCTGCTCGATGAACACGGAGGAGAAGCTCCTCGTTGCGCGCAAGCTGGTGGATCTCGGCGTGGACATTCTCGAGGCGGGCTTCCCGATCGCCTCGGAAGGCGATTTCGAGGCGGTACGGCGCGTAGGACGGGAGTTTCCCGACGTACGCGTAGCCGCGCTGGGGCGCACCGTACCGCAAGACATCGAGCGAGCGGCGCAATCGCTCGAAGGCGTCAAGAATCCGCGCATCCACTGCTTCATCGCCACCAGCGAGATTCACCTCAAGTACAAGCTCAAGAAGACGCAGGAGGAAGTGCTCGAGCAGGCCGTGCGCGGCGTCGAGCAGGCCAAGAAGTACGTCGACGATGTGGAGTGGTCGGCCGAAGACGGCTCGCGCACGGACCTGGATTACCTGTGCCGCATCTCCAAGGCCTGCGTGGATGCAGGCGCGACCACCATCAATATTCCGGACACGGTCGGCTTCTGTACGCCCGACCACTACGCCGAGATCATCAAGGCGGTGGTCGACACGGTGGGAGACCGCGCGATCGTCAGCGTGCACACCCATGACGATCTGGGCTTGGCGACGGCGAACGCGATGGCGGCCCTGAACGTGGGCGCGCGGCAGATCGAGTGCGCCATGAACGGCATCGGCGAGCGCGCCGGCAACTGCTCGCTCGAAGAGGTGGCGGTGATCATGAAGGTGCGCTCGGACCGCGTGCCGTTCTACACCCACATCAACACCGAGAAGCTCTATGCGGCCAGCCAGGCGCTGTCGAGCGTGATCACGTTCGGACCGCAACCGAACAAGGCGATCGTCGGCCGCAACGCCTTTGCGCACGAAGCCGGCATCCACCAGGACGGCTACCTCAAGCACCGCTCGACGTACGAGATCATGACGCCGGAGTCGGTCGGCGTGCCGACCACGCAGCTGGTGCTGGGCAAGCACTCGGGCCGGCACGCGCTGCACCAGCGCATCGTCGACCTGGGCTACGGCGATCTGGCCAAGGAAGACACGCTGCGCGTCTACCAGGCCTTCACCCGCCTGGCCGACACCCGCAAGGGCGTGCTCGACGAAGACATCGTGACCCTGCTCGAAGAGATGGGCTTCCACAAACTCGAGCTGGCGGTGCAGTAGCCACTGACTGGATGAATATAGCCCCCGGCTTCAGCCGGGGGAACTGGAAGCCTACCCTCCCGGTTCGCATAGGAGCGTGTCCCCCGGCTAAAGCCGGGGCTAAAGAGAAAACCGGGAGACGGAATTGATGTATCGTCTCACTTCAATATCCTTCCAAACCTTTTCAAGTCGCCTGCGTCTGAATGTTGTGTAAGGCGAGATCGCCCCGGTGGAATTGGTGAGAGCGGAATCGGTCGGGTTCGGCGGTCGCGCGGACACGCCTCCTCTGAGTGAGGCGGCGTTGATTCGGGCGGCTCAGAATCAAGACCAAGATGCGTTCGAACAGCTCGTGCGGCTGTACGACCGTGCGGTTCTGCGCGTCACCATGAGCATGCTGCGGTCCCCCGAAGATGCTCGGGACGCTTATCAGGAAGCCTTCATCAAGGTTTTCCGGCGGCTCGACAGCTTCCGTTTCGACTGCAGCTTCCATACCTGGCTCTACCGGATCGCGACCAACGTCTGCCTGGATCACTTGCGGCGCAAGAAAGTCCGCAAGGAGCACGGAGTGGACGACCGCGACGACGAACGCGGGCTCAACCCCTTGCAAGCCGCCGCCGACGGCCGTCCTGAAGCCGACCCCGACCGCAGCCTGACCGGCAGCGAGCTCAGCGGGCGGATCGAGGTGGCGCTGGAGGAGTTGTCGCCCAAGGAGCGTGTGGTGTTTGAGCTGAGGCATTACGAAGGACACCGGCTCCGGGCCATCGGCGAGATGGTCGGCATCAGCGAAGAGGCGGCGAAGAATTGTCTGTTTCGAGCGACGCGCAAGCTGCGCGTAGCGCTCGCGGACGCGCGATGAGGCCACGGAGGACCCGATGAACGAAGAATATCTGCAAGATCAGGTCAGCCTCTACCTCTACGACGAACTCGAAGACGACGAGCGGGTGGCGTTTGAGGCGGAGTTGGAGCGCTCGCCGGAGCTGCGCGCCGCCCTGGAAACCGAGAAGACGTTTCTGCGCAACTTGAATGCGCGGTCGGCTACCCAACCGTCCGACGCTTTGTTGGCCGAATGCCGCCACGATCTGATGCGGGAGGTTTACCGCGCCTCCCGCAGCGGGCCGACCCCGACCACTTGGTGGGAGAGCTTCATCGCCGGGTTGGGCGGCATGCGTATGGCCTGGCAGCCGACGGCCGCGTTCGCGCTGCTGGCGCTCGGTTTTTGGGGCGGCAGCTCCACCGGCGGCGACTGGCGAACGGTGCTCGGCGGCCCGGCGGAATCCCAACCGACGCGGCAGGCCTCCCTGGCCGGTTTGCCTTCGATGACCACCACCGAGGTGCAATCGGTCGAACTCGATGAGCGGCAGGGCGATGTGGAGATTGTGATCGAGGAGCGTCGCACGATCCGCGGCAACCCGTCCGATCCGTTCATCCGGCAACTGCTGATTTCGAGCGTCGAGGGTTCGTACTCCGGCGCCCGCCTGGAGTCGCTCGAAGCGCTCGGGCAGCGCTCGGGGGATGCGGAGGTGCGGCGTGCGATGATTCGAGCGCTGACCGAGGACGAGAATCCCGGCGTGCGGCTGAACGCTCTGGGCTCGTTGGCGGCGCACAAGGACGAGCCGGAAGTCCGGCGCGCCCTGGTGGAGGCGCTCGAGAACGACGTCAACGTGGGAGTCCGCGTCCAAGTGATCGATCTGTTGACCGAATCCCCCGATAGCGAACTCGCCGGGGTGCTGCAGCGGATCGTGCGCGAAGAATCGAACAACTACGTCCGCATGCGCAGCGAGCAGGCCTTGCACGCATTGAACGCTTCGGTCGAGTTGTACTAGAGGAAAAACGTGACGAGAGGCATTTCATTCCGAACCGGCGCCTTGTTGACGCTGTTCGCGGCGCTCGCCGGCGCACAGACGCTGGGGCCGATCACGCGCGTGGGCGGCTTCTTCCAACAGGAAGAGCGCGGCGAGGTTCCGGCCGGCCAGCGGCTGCGCATCAGCGCCGCCGGCGAGGTCGACGTCGAGGGCTCGCAGCAGCAGACGGTGAACTACGTGGCGGTGCGCAAGGTCAAGGCATCGTCCGAGCAAGAAGCGCAGCGGCTGCTCGATGCGGCCCGGCTGGTCGCCTCGCGGCAGGGCGACAGCGTGACCATGCGGATCGACCAGCCGAATTGCTGGAACTGCGGCTTCCATTCCGAACTCAAGGTGACCGTGCCGTACGCCACGCGGGAGGCGATCATCTCCACCACCGCCGGCGCCATCCACGTGGCCAACATCGAAGGCCGCATCAATGTCGACAGCTCCGCCGGCGCCATCCGCGCTGAGAACATCGGCGGCGGCGTGCGGGCTGACACCGCGGGCGGTCCGATCACGCTCGGCGCCATCGGGGGGCCGGTGCGCTGCGACACCGCCGGCGGACCGATCAAAGTCGGCTCGGTGCGCGGCGAAGCGGTGCTGAGCACCAGCGGCGGCGGCATCGAGGTCGGCATCGTGCAGGGCTCGCTGCGGGCGGAAACCTCCGGCGGCAGCATCCGCGCCCAGCGCGTGGAGGGCCAGGTCTTTGCCGGCACCAGCGGCGGCGGCATCACCATCGGCGAAGCCTTGGGCCGCGTGGTCGCCGAAACCGCCGGCGGCTCCATCGAGATCGCCAAGGCGCCGCAAGGCGTGACGGCGGAGACGGCGGGCGGGCCGATCCGGCTGACCCACGTGGCCGGCGCCATCCGAGCCGCCGCGGTCTCGGGCAACATTGAGGCGGTGCTGCTCCACGGGCAGCCGCTGTCGGATTCGTTCCTGGAAACCAACGCCGGCACGATCGTGGTCTTCATTCCGGCTTCTCTCCAGGTCGCGGTCGAGGCGACAGTCGATTTTGGACGCAGCCTCAACCGCATCCAGTCCGACTTTGCCGACATCCAAGTGGTGCGCGGCGGCGACGGTTTCGGCTCGAGCGAAGTGCGTGCGGTCGGTGCGCTCAACGGCGGCGGGCCGGTCTTGCGGATCCGCAACGCCAGCGGACGCATTCAGATTCGGCGCCTCGAGGAATAACGCAATGTTGCGGACGTTGGCGCTGTTGTTGGGTGTTTGGGCCATGGTAGGGGCGCAGTCGCCCCGGCTTTGGCTGGGCGTCGGGCTGGTGGATGTCCCTGCGGACATGGCGCAGCGGCTGGAGTTGGGCGAAGGCGTCGGCGCGGCCATCGCGCAGGTGGCGCCGGGCAGTCCGGCCGACAGGGCGGGCTTGCGGAGGGACGAGGTGATCGTCCGATTCAATGATCAGCCCGTCTCCGGCGTACACCAGCTGGGCGCGATGGTGCGGCAGTCGGTGGCCGGACAGCTCATCCCCGTCGTGCTGGTCTCGGTTACGGGCAAACGGACGGTGGAAGTTCGCATCGAAGAGCTGAAACCGACGACGGCGCCCAAGGCTCCTCAGCCGCCGCGCCTCTCGGCGATGGAGCCGCTGGACTTCGATCTGCCGCGTCCGGTGATGGTGGTGCGCAACCGCGCGCTCGGCGCGACGCTCGAGCCCATCGAAGGCCAGTTGGCGCAGTACTTTGGCGTGAAGTCCGGCGTTCTGGTGCGCGACGTGCGGCAGGGTTCAGCCGCCGAACAGGCGGGCCTGCGCGCCGGCGATGTGGTGGTGGAGGCGAATCAGCAAGAGGTGCGTCACCCCGACCATCTGCGCCGAGCCCTCAACCAGCGTGCGGCCGAAACTTCCGAGATTCGCATCCTGCGCGACCGCAAGAGCCGCACGCTGACCCTGCGGCTCGAGTCCGGCGGCGACCCCTTCGGCCGGCCTTTCACGCAGCGCTTGCTGCCGCGTTAGTCGTTCCCGCACCCTACGCACGGGCTGCTGACGCGGGCCGTGCGCGCATCCGTGACGATCAGGAAGTAGGCGTTCGGTCGCGGCGAGGGCAGCAAGGAACCCGAGCAGCAGGGGGCGCAGAGAAGACATGCAGGGAATAGCTTAGAACGAAACAGAGCCGTAGCCTTCCGAGACGATGTGAAAACGCTGGAGCCGCTGACCGAGACGGACGGACAATCGCCCAATCCCGCTTCGCCTCCCTGATAGCCCCCGGCTTCAGTCGGGGGAAGCTATGTCTAAAAGATGCAAAATAAGGTACTTGCGTCTCATCTGCAAGAGGAGGTGAGGCGCAAGTGTGAGAGGTAAGGTGTCGCGGTTCAGATTCCCCCGGCTGAAGCCGGGGGCTATCGCGCACGCTCCCTACAGGTTCTCACGCAGCCTCTTACGGGCGCGGCTCGGTGGTTGCCTTTTCGAGTAGCTCCAGGTTGTGCCGCGCGTCTTGCTGCGACGGTTCGAGCGCGAGCGCCGTCCGCAGCGCCCCGGCCGCTTCGGCCATTCGTCCGGCGGCCAACAGCGCGGCGCCGTATTGGGCGTGCGCTTTGGGGTCGGCGGGATTGGCCTGGACGGCGGCGGCGAAGGCTTCCAAGGCTTCGGGAGCCCGGCCTGCCTCGATCAGCGCCAAGCCGCGATTGACGTGGATCGTCGAATCGTAGGGAGTGACGGCAATCGCCCGCGCGTAGGCTTCCAGTGCCGCGTCGATCCGTCCCTGGTCGGCGAGCAGGTTGCCCAGGTTGTTCCACGCCTGCGGATGCCGGGGGTCGGCTTCGAGCGCCTCTCGATAGGCTTCTTCGGCGCGTCTGGAGCGGCCCTGCTCGGCGAGCTTCTCGGCAAGCTCGAACCAAGCCGTGGCGGAGTCCGCCTCGCCCTTGTCCAGGATCTGTTGGAGCCGCTCGAGTCCCGGGCCCAGGTTGGCGCGCTCCTTCACCTGAGCGATCGCCCAGTAGACATCGCGCAAATCCTCGTCGGCCGGCGGGTAGGCCTGCACGACCGGCCCCCGGTAGACCTGCTCGGCCTCGGTTTTTTCTGGCCGCGCGGCCAGCAGGTCGCCCGGCGGCGGGCGGCGGGCGATCTTGTGGTCGGTCATCGCCACGTGGACGACGTCTTCGGTGCGCCGCAACGGCATGTGGCAGGCCACGCAGTTCTGGCGGGCGGCGTGCTCGGCATCGAGGTTTGCGCTGTGGCACTCCAGGCATTGGCTGCGGTAGCGCGCGGCGCGGGCGGCCGGTTCGGGACGGTCGTGCGGGTTGTGGCAGCTCAGGCACGTCATCGCCTCCAAACCCTGAAAACAGGCCGACTGTCGCAGCCGGTAGGCGGCGCTGACGATCTCGAACTTTGCGTCGTGTCCCGTCCCCGGCGCGTGGTCGAAGTGCGCCACGTAGTCGCCCAGCGGTTCGCCCGGCTGGTAGGAATAGAACGAGCGGTCGAAACGGCGCATCGACTCCGGCAGGCGGAACGTGGTGGTCTCGTAGTGGCACTGCATGCAGACCTCGAGCGAGCGTTCGGGGCTGAGCTTGGCGGGGTTGACGATCGCCGCCGGGTTGGCGGTGCGAGCGTGCTCGGCGCCGTCTCCGTGGCAGCGCGCGCAGTCGATGCCCAGCGGCAACTCTTCGGTCCAGATGACGTCGGCGTCGAAGCCGGGGCGGGCGACTTCGGGCGTCACTGCCGGATAGCCGTTGTGGCAGAACATGCACTTGTGGTTGATCTGCCGGGTGAAGCCGGGATGGTTGGCGCGGTCGTAGCCCGGCGCCATCGCCCAGGCCTTTTCCTGGGAGTACCACGAGACCGGCAGCTCATAGAGGCGGCCCTGCGGCGTGCGAAAGATGTAGCTGACGGCGCGCTCGCCCGACCCCATCACGTAGTCGACCGGCCTCTCGAGCACATCGACGCGGGCCCCCGATTCGTCCAGACGGTAGCGGCGGATCAGCAAGCGGCTGCCGCGGCGAAACATCTCGTAGTAGCGGTCGGAGGCTTCGTGGTAGAAGCGAGCGTTTTCCCAGTCGCCTAGATCGGTGGCGGCGTCGGGCAGGTGGAACGAGCGGCCCATCGGTGTCTGCTCGTAGCGCTCGACGATGTCCTGGTGGCAGGGAAGGCACGTCTCGGAGGATTGGGCGAAGGCGAGGCCGGTCGCCAGGAGCAGGATGCAGAGCCCGGGCAGGCGGCGGGCCGCTTTAGCGTGTGCGCGCATGAGCCACCGTCGGCCAGGTTGATAGCTGCTCCGCCGAACGTACAGCCGGCGTCCGCAGTATAGCCCCCGGCTTTAGCCGGGGGAAATGCACGTCTAAGCAACTCAAAGTACGACACTTGCCCTCATCCGCTCTCGCGGATGAGGGCAAGTGCAAGAGACGGGAGGCGCCGATCTTAGTTACCCCCGGCTGAAGCCGGGGGCTATCACCGAACACTCCTGTCACGTTGAGCCTTCCAGGAATGCCCCGGTTCAGGTTCCCCCGGCTGAAGCCGGGGGCTACAGGAGCGCGCCGCGTTTTCAGCCTTCCCGTGGCCGTCACAACAGCCCCTCCAGGGCGGCGGCGATCTCCTCCGCCGCGACCGCATACCCGGCGGCGGTGGCGTGCACCGCGTCGGCGTAGAGCTTCTCGCCCCCCTTTCGGCGGAAGGCGGCCAGCGGCTCGGCGACAACCGTGGATGTTTCTGCGGCAATCCGACGCAGCAGCGTCTGCCGTGGGTGCTCCTCGCCGCCCGCTATTTGCACCGCCGCCGGCCAAATCACCACCAGCGGCTTCGCGCCGGCTTCCCGCGCCATCTCAATCATGCTGCGAATCTCGGCCTCGAACTCCTCTTCAGTCAAGCGCGGACGGCCTTCGGGCAGCACCCGGCGCAGCAGGCGCATCACGCGATGCCGGCTCATCTCGCCGGCTCGCTCGGCGGCCATCAGCTCCTGGTGCTCGGCGTCGGAGAGGTGGTCCCAGATCGTGCGGCCGTTCACCCAGAACGTAATCACGACGGCGTCGGGTTTTTCTGCGCCGAGGACTTGCTCGAGCACGTGGCGTCCCTGGAACGCCGAGTAGCCGGGAACCCCGGCGTTGATCGCCCGCACGCCGAGCTTCGCGCCGACGCGGGCCGGAAACGCTTCGTCATCCTCCACCGGAATGCCGAAGGTGCACGAGTCTCCCAGGAACAGTACCGTCTTGGCGCCCTCTTCGGCCCCGCCCGTCAGCCGGCGTCCGGCGGCGTCGGTCGAGACGCGGAAGGGGAATTCGGCGTCGGGCAGCTTCTCGGAAGCCTTCACGCGGCGCAGGTTGGGCTTGAGCTTCCAAAACAGAGCATCATCGGCCTGGAAAATGTTTTCGGTGCCGGGGAAGACCTGCAGGTTCATCCGCAGAAAATCCCAGCGGGCGTTGCTGTCGGCCGCCCACAAGGCGCCCGCCAGCGCCAGACTCAAGGCGAGCAACCGGCGTCTCATGGCTGATGGGGCGGCTGCCCCTCGAGTTGCGCCAGCGCGGCCGCCGCGGCCTGCTGCGCGCGAGCGTCTCCGGCGACCAGGGCGGCGTTGTAGTGCCAGGCGGCCTGGTCCACCTGTCCTTGATAGGCGAGCAAGCCTCCCAGGTTGATGTGCGCCGAGGCGTAGCCCGGGTCGATTTCGAGCGCTCGGCGCAGGGCGGCCACGGCGTCGTCGTAGCGCTCCAGCCGTCCCAGCGCCATGCCCAGTCCGGCCTGCGCTTTCGCCGAATACGGGTCGATCGCGAGCGCTTTCTGGTAGTGCTTGATCGCCTCTTCGGTCTTGCCCAGCCGCGCCAGAGCCTGGCCGAGATTGCCTTCGACGATCTCGGGGCTGGCGGCCAGCGACGCCGCATCGCCCGGCATCAGCGGAGCGCTCGAGCGCAGCGCCTGCTCGTCCTCCTCGCGGTAGGAATCGAGCGCTTGGCGGTACATCGCGACCGCCTCCTCGAACTTGCCCTGGTCATAGAGGATGCCGCCGAGGTTGTTGTAGACCTTCGAGGAGTCCGGCAGCAACTCCGCGGCCCGCTCGAAGGCGGCGTACGCCTCGTCGAGCCGGCCCCTGCGCCACAGGGCGTTGCCGAGGTTGTATTGCGGCTCACCGAGAGTCGGAGCCGCGGCGACCAGGGATTCCGCCACCGCCAGATCGTTGGACGAGCGGCCGCGCTCGAGCCCGACGAACAGCAGCAGTACGGCGGCGATGTAGGCGGCCTGCTGCCAGCCCTTGTTCTGCGGCGCCACGCGCGCAAAGACTTGGCTGAGCCAGGCGCGCGCGGTCTTCGGCTGCGCGCCGGCGTCGGCGATCTGGAGGTCCGCACGCGTGTTCTTGTCGCGCATCTTCCAGATGAAGCCGTCGAAATAGTAGTGCATCGCGTTGGAAGTCACGATGTAGGCGATCAGCAGGCGCTGCAGAAAGGCGTCGGGCACCGCCGGCGCCAGGTAGTTGATGCCGCCGTAGGCCAGGATCAGCCCGGCATAGAGCGCCACCAGCACGACGCTCGGACGGAACAGGAATTTCACGAATCCGGCCACCGGGCCCTTCTTGACCACCCGGTTGCGGCTGTAGACCCACACGATGCCGTAGTACTGGATGCAGTGGAAGGCCGACCAGACCGTGAAGCCGACCAGAAAATCGTTGAGCCCCACGTAGAGATACCAGGTCGCCCCCAGAAAGATGCTCAGCAGCGTGAGTTTGCGCCAGCTCACCGGCCGGCCGGCGCGCCACTCGTTCAGGTGGTAGCCGACGTAGGCCAGCGTGATCAGCGCGCTGACGCTGAGCAGGCCGGTGCGCACGAACGCGACCACTTCGGCGGGAATCAGCGGCAAGCCCGTGTCATAGGCCCGGGCCAGCAGGTTGTGGCTGTAGTGCGGGCTGACGGCGATCAGCGCGACGTACCACGAGATCGACAGCGCCCAGTCCAGCCACGAGGTCGTCGCTCCGACCGCCCCGGCTTTGGAATCGTAGATCCGCATGAAGCCGTAGTGCTGCATCAGCACGTGCCAGATGTCCCACAGGGCGACGAAGATCAGCAGACCGTGCAGCTGATTGGCGTCAAACCACAGCGCCGCGCCGAACAGCAGCGGCGGCCCCAGCAAAAAACGCCACTTGAAGCGCTCGAAGAGTTCGCGGTCGCCGTAGGCGCGCAGGAATGTGGGGAAGTGGTGTCCGAAGGTAAAGAACGCGAGCAGGAAGATGGCGATCTCGCGCGAGCTGAACACGCCCTTGAGCGGCAGGAACACCGCCATCACCAGCAGCGGAGCGCCGATGAAGAGGATGCTGTCGAGCGTCGGGCCGAGAATCCAGCGGGAGGGCGCCTGAACCGGCGGCGGTGCGACGGGAGGGCCCTCCGCCGCCGGTTCGATCGGTCGTTTCCTGCGAGTCTTCGCCATTAGCCGTGGGGGCGGCCCTCGAAAAAGTCCGCCCGACGTCTGAACGACGCCCTCCTACTTAAAGTTACTGTATGGGCCGACGTTCGAGAACTCCTCTGAGGCGAGTCCCGGCACGTCCCATACGATTTCACCGGCTCGAACGGTGAGCACGGCTTCCAGCCGCTGGTTGCCGATGTGCTTGGCGCGGCCCGAGTCCATGAATGCGAACTCACCCTCTTCAAGCTCGAGCACCGCGATGTCGGCGATGCCGCCTTCATCGAGGTTGCCCAAATCATAGCGCCGGATCGCTTTGGCCGCATTCACCGTCGTCCGCTCGATCACCTGGTGCAGCGTCATGCCGATGTTGAGGAACTTTGACATCACGTTCGTCAGCACCGCGTTGGGGATCATGATCGAACTCTTGTGGATGTCGGTGGAGATCGTGTCAGGCAGGAACCCTTGGCGGATGGCCGGAACGGCGATGCGGAACCAGAAGCTGCCCGAACCGTGGCCGACGTCGAACAGGATCCCCCGCTTTCGCGCCTTCCACATGTAGTTCTGCACGCGGTTGTTCTCATCGAGCTGCGGCGTCAGGCGGCCGTAGAAGTGCGTGTGGATGTTGCCGGGCTTCATGTGCTCGAGGATCAGCTCCTCGTAGCCGCGGCCTTCCTTGGGATGAAAGTCGACCATCAGCACCGTGTTCGATTTCTCGGCCGCCAGCACCGCGCGGTCGACGGCTTCCCAGTCGGCCGGCTGGTAGTGGGCGGTCTTGATGCCGACGATGGTGTCGGGATATTTGTTGATCATCGCCACCGCGGCGTCGACGTCCATCTCACTGACGTCGTTCTCCACGCCGCCTTCGCCGGAGCCGTACATGCCTGCGCCGACGATGTTGAGCAGCGCCAGCACGCGGGTATCTGCCTGGTCGATGGTGAGTTCCTTGAACTTCTCGAACGTCTTGTAGCCGGAGGTGCCGGCATCGACCGCGGTGGTCACGCCGTGGCGCAGGTTGACGTGGTCGGGGTTGACGCTCAGCCAAGGGCCGTGGACGTCAAAATGCCCATGCAGGTCGATCAGCCCCGGCGTGACGAGGTAGCCGGAGACGTCGACCAGCTTCTTCGCGTGCGCCGCCGGCAGCTTCTTGGCGACTTTCGCGATGCGGTCGCCGACGATGCCGATATCGAAGACGCCGTCGCGCTCGTTCTTGGGGTCGATGACGTGGCCGCCGGAGAGGATGATGTCATAGATCACCGGCTGCTTGGCGGCGAGCGGGAGGCACAAGAAGAGCGCGAGAAATGCGATCAGCCCGACACGCTTGGACGGACAAGAATGTCCGTCCCCCTGGGGCCGCAGTTCGGTGGGGCCGGACATTCCTGTCCGGCGCAAGCTAGCGAATCGAAACATAGTCGCCCGCCTCCTGCCATTTCGGATACCCAAGACCTTCGAGATCGACCACGAGCTCGCCGGCCCGCACGGTCAAAATGTTTTTGAGCTGTTGGTGGGTCAGCATTTTCTTCTTCCACGCGTCGAAGAGGGCGAACACGCCCTCTTCCATGCGAAACACGGCGATGTCGGCCTCTTTGCCGACGCTGAGCGTGCCGATCTCGGGGAACTTGCTGATCGCCTTGGCCGGCGCAACGGTCGAACGCTTGATCGCTTCGGGCAGGTCCATGCCCAGCGCCATCATCTTGGTGATGCAGTTCGGCATGTCGGACTTCGTGCCCATGATGCTCGACGAGTGCAGATCGGTCGAGATGGTGTCGGGGTAGAAGCCGTCGCTGGTGGCGTCCACCGCCACGGGCCACATGAAGCTGCCGCCGCCGTGGCCCATGTCGAACAGCACGCCGCGCTTGCGGGCTTCCCACACGTAGTCCTGGACCTTGCCGGTGATGCGGTCGACGATCTCCACCTGGCGATCGTTGAAGGCATGCGTGTGCATGTCGCCGGGACGCATCTTCTCGAGCAGCTTCTCCTTGGAGTTGCGGCCGGTGTTGGTGAAGATCTTGTCGTCGATGATGACGGGCTTGTTCGACAGCTCGCCGGCCTGGATGGCGTTGTCGATCGCCGTCCAGCCGTAGCCGCCGAAGTGCGCGGTCTTGATGCCGACGATCAGGTCCGGGTACTCGGCCATCTTGGCCGCGGTTTTTTCCGGATCCATGTCGGCGGTATTGCTCTCCCACTCGTGGACCATGCCGTGGCCTACGATGTTGATGAAGCTGTAGACGCGCGTTTTGACCCGGTCGATGATCTTCTCCTTGAAGTCGTCGAAGGTCATCCAGCCGGCGCCGCCGCAGTCAACCACTGTGGTGGTGCCGGCGTACAGCGCGGTGTCGTCCGGGAAGATCGAGCCGGAATAGCCGTATACGTGGGCGTGGATGTCGATCAGCCCCGGCGTGACGATCGCGCCGGTGGCGTCGATGACCTTCTCGGCGTCGCCGGAGATCGATTCGGCGACGCGGGCGATCTTGCCGTCTTTGACCGCCACGTCCATGACGGCGTCGATGTCGTTGGCCGGGTCGATCACCCGCCCGTTTTGGATGAGGATGTCGTAGGTCTGAGCTGCCAGATGAGGCGCCGCGGCCGCCAGCAGCAGCAAGGGAAGCAGTCTTCGCACTAGGCTTTCTCCGTCAGAATCGCCCGGACGCGTTCGGCGATCGTCATCTCTTCTCCGTCCTTGAGCAGGTAGGGGAAGATGCCGAGGCCCTTCCAGGGCGGGTTGAAGCGGCGCATGTCGCTGGCCTCGATCGAGGGCTCGCCTTCGCGCAGCTTCTGGATCATCTGCTCGAGCGACAGGCCGAGCTTTTGCTCATCCCACTGCACCGACAGGCGGGGCGAGTGGGAGAAATCGTTGTTGGGAATGAATTCAGTCAGGACCGTGTCGAGCCCTTCGAGCTGTTTCGCGATGCGCTCGAGCTTGGCGTGGTATTCGGCCCGCTCGGCCTCATGGTCCTTGGCCATGTACTGCTCGACCGCAGAGAGCAGGCCGACCATCTCTTCCTTGCCGACTTTCGCGATGCGGGCGAAGTAGTTCGCCGGGGCGGCGTTGGCGTAGGCCTTGCGAATCCATTCGCGCTTGCCCAGCAGCATGCCGCTGCATTGCGGGCCGCGCAGGTTTTTGCCGCCGGAGAAGGCGACCATGTCCACGCCCATGCCCACGAACTTGGAGAAATTCTCCTTGGGCGGCAGCTCGGCGGCGGCGTCGAGGATCACCGGCAGGCCGTGCTCGTGCGCGATCTGGGTGTACTCTTCGAGTTCGATCGGAGTTTCCAGCGTGTGATGGCTGCGGACGAAGGCGCAGAAAGCTGTCTTGGGGCCGATCGCCTTGCGCATCTGCTCCGCCGTCTCCACCTCGATCAGCTTCGCGCCGATCATGCGAAAGGCGTGGTCGTAGGGGTTGCGATGGAGCTTTTGGAGGATGAACTCGTCCTTCGAACCGGTCAGGTCGGGGACGCGCTTCATCTTCTCGACATCGTCGCCGACCGTCGCCGCCAGGCTCGCGCAGCACAGCGCGGCCGAAGCGCCCGCGGTGACGAAGGCGTCTTCGGCGCCGCTGAGTTCGGCGAGCCGTTTGCCGACCGCGGCCTGCAGATCGGCGATTTTGACGAAGCTCTGCGAGGCGGCTTCCATCGCGGCGTGGGTCTCGGCCGACATCAGCGTGCCGCTGAAGACGGTGATGGTGCCCACGGCGTTGATGAACGGCCGCACCCCGAGCTTGCCGTAGATATCCTCGAGGGCCCTGGCCCCGGGGTCGGATACCGCTTGGACGTCGGAACTGCATGCGGCCGCTCCCACGAGCGGGGCGGCGGCGCCGGCTTGGAAGAAGCGGCGTCGGCTTAGCGAATCTTTGGACTGCATCAGGGAAAACCTCCGGAACTGTTCAGGCTTGGCGCGAGGCGTCGCGGAAGATCTCTCGCAGACGCCAGGCGACGATGCGTTCCTCGCCGGGGAACAGGTTGTAGCTGGCGAGGTTGATCTCGTCGTCGGCCAGGTTGATTTCGACGCGCGGCTCGCCTTCGCTCAGGCGGTCGCGGCACTGTTTGTAGGTGAGGCCGAGCTTCTTCTCATCCCACTGGATGCGCATGTAGGGGACGGGGTGGCCGCCCGGTCCGGGCACGTAGATCTCGGTCTTCACCGTCGGCGTTCCGGCGACCTCTGCGGCGATGTGCTCCATGAAGCCGCGCCAGAGCTTCTGGTCGGCGTCATGGTCGCGGCCGACGTAGACTTCCACGGCCTTGAGGATGGCCATGATCTCTTCCTTGCCGACCTTCATGCCGCGGCCGATGGTGTCCGAGTAGGGGTTGTTGTTCATCGCGGCGGCTTCCACGAGCTCCTTGCGGCCGACCAGCATGCCTGAAGCTTGCGGGCCGCGCAGCCCCTTGCCGCCGGAGAAGGAGACGAGGTCAAACCCCTCGTCGACGATCTTCCACAGGTTGTCGTGAGGCGGCAGCTCGGCGGCGGCGTCGTTGAAGACGGGTACGCCGGCCTTCTTGCCCGCCGCCAGAAAGTCCGCACGGCTGACGTTGCCCTTCGGCTCATAGATATGGACGAAGAACAGCATCGCCGTTTTGGGGCCGATGGCGTTGTGGAGCTCTTCGAGCGTGTCGACCTCCACGATCTTCGCGCCCGAAGCACGCGCGGCGTGGTCGAAGCCCATGCGGTGCTGCTTGAGCATGATCACTTCGTTCGCCATGCCCTCGGACTGCGGCAGCCGCCGGATTTTTTCGGGGTCCTTGCCGGCGATGCACGCCGCGGTGGCGAGCTGGATCGCGCTGGCCGCGCCGGCGCTGACCAGGGCCGCGGGGACGCCGATCAGCTTGGCGATGCGCTCGCCGACAGTCTGCTGCAGCTCGATCAGCGGGACGAAGCATTTCGACGCCTCCGCCATCGCTTCGCGCACCTCGCCCGTCATCACCGAGCCGGTCAGCGTGGTGTAAGTGCCGGCGGCGTTGATCAGCGGGCGGACGCCGATGCGGCGATAGATCTCGCCGTGGCGCGAAGCCAGGTAGGAGGCGTACAGGTCGGTGGGCCGCAGCGACCCCGCGGCGGCGAGCCAGACGGGGAGGCTGAATAGGCTTCTTCGAGTTGGTTTCGACATAGGTTCTCCTCAGGCAACGCTTTTCTGGCGAAGCTTTGTTCGCACAACGAATAGTCCGCTCAAGACGACAACAACGCCCAGGAAAGGAACGATATTGCGAAAGAAGTCAGTCCATCGCGACTGGTGGACCTCAATCTCGACGCCCCCCTCTCGTAGCTGAGCGACAAGGGCATCGATGTCGCTGACGTTCTCAACCCAAACGAAATCCCCGTTTGTCAGGTTGCCACGGAGTAAGCCTTCGTCGAGGTACGCCGAGGCGCGAGCTAGAGAACCGTCGCCTGCGAGGCTCAAGGCCTCGCTCTCGTCAATCCGATACTCAGGGATTGGGTTCGCTCGGATATTGGCGATCGCCATGACCAGTAGTACGAGGGTCACGGCCATCACCACTCCGAAAATGATGAGCTTCCATCGACTCATAGCGAACCCCGCAACGCTCCGCTAGCTCCTTTGGAAGTAGCAGTTCTTCGGCGCCGTGTAGGCGATCTCGAGCTCCGGCGTCTCCACCCGGCGCTTCTTGCCCTTGGATTCGAACAAGAACGCCAGGATACCGGTGGTCAGCAGCGTCCGCTCGATCGGGTACAGCGGCTTGCCGGTGACGAACAGCTCTTCGATGACGTGCGTGAGCCCGTCAAAGTGCGTGAGCTGGCGGTGCTGCGGCACGGGGCCGAAATGCGTGGAGACGGTCTTGCCGTCGATTTCGCAGGCGAAATCCCAGCTCGACAGGTAGCCGTTGAGCAGGAACGCAGCCGCTTCGAGCCCGTCATTGTAGGTCACCAGGAACAGCACCGGCTGCTTGCAGTGGTCTTCCGGCTTGCCCTGCTTGTGATTGGGGCTTCGAGCAGCGGCGGCCTCGAGCAGCGGCTTGGACCACTTGCCCGCGCCGTCGCGCCAGCGCCACACGGCGTCGCCTTCGAGCATCTCCACCGACTTCACGCCGGTCTCACCGCCTTCGCGGCGCTCCACCATGCACTGCAGCGACTCGAGCGTATGGAAGCCATAGGCGTCGGTGCCGCCGTAGCCGGTCTGCACCGCGCGGCGAATCTTGGCGCCGTGCGGGATTTCGAGCTCCGGCGTGCGGACGGTGACCGGGATCGACGAGCCGGCCGCGAACGGAAAGTTCAGCTCGCGCGACCAGTCGTACATCTCCTTGGCCTTGTTCCAATCGTAGGAGAGGTGCTTGTCGTTGAAGACGGGCACCGAGCGGCCGCTCTTGCGGAACACGTCCACGATGCCCGACAGCAGCCGGTGGCGCGGATAGAGCTTCTGGCCCAGCTCGTTTTCGGGGTAGTCGCCGTGCTCGCCGATCAGCAGCACCGCGTCGACGTCGAGCGCGCTCTTGCCGCGCATGAGCGCGCCTTCGATGGTGGTATCGACGCTGTAGCGGTAGCGTGGCGCCAGCCCCACGGCCTGGTCGTTGAACGGCCGCTGGTCCAGATACATCGACACGATCTGGGTGCGCGGCGACTGGTGGACGCCGTCCGGGTAGTAGCCGTCGAACAGCCGCGAGCAGATCACGTCCGCATGCGACATGTGACGAAATTCGGTGATGATCGCGCCGACCCTGGGTTTTTGGGTCCGCTGTCCATGGAGCGCGGCGGCTCCGGCGGCCATCGATAGGAAACCGCGACGAGTGAGTTGGGGAATGTTAAGCAAGGGCGCCCTCCGTGGGTGAGGGCCGTTACAGTTGGGTCTTGGGAGCGGCGCCGCTCGGCGCCGTTCGCGAGAATCGATAACAGCCCGGGTTCGCTATTATACGCGAACGAGGCGGCCGGCGCTTTTTGGGCGGGGAACGCTACTTCTTCGGCGCGATCTTAGCGATGTCCAGGAAGTTGTCTTCGACCTCGCCCTCGACGGTGACTATCTGGCCCACGAAGGGGTCGGCGGGCTCTTCAAACAACAATTCGTAGATCTTCTTCTTGTCGTTCTCGGGCACGAAGACCAGCAGCATCTCGTCGCGATCCTTGCCCTCGGCGCACTTGGCGTGCTCGGCCGGGGTGACCTTGCCGTCTTCGGCGCAGTCGGCGTAGGCGATGATGCCGCTCATCTTCTTGTGCTCGGCCCAGGAGGGGGCCGCGAGCAGCAGCAACGCGGTGAACGCGAAGACGATACGCATGGGGATTCCGGTCGATCTCCTCATCTCAATGGTAAAGACTCGCCCGGCGCCCGGTGCGTTGCGCAAAAACGAGCGATAGGCTGGAGTTTTGCAGGCCATGATGACAGATACGATCCAGGTGGACGCGAGGGTTCCCGATGCGGCGGCGATCGAGCGCGCCGCGGCGGTGCTGCGCCGGGGCGGGCTGGTGGCTTTCCCCACCGAAACCGTCTACGGCCTCGGCGCCGATGCGACCAGCGCCGAGGCGGTTGCCGGCATTTTTCGCGCCAAGCGCCGGCCGTCGTCCGACCCGTTGATCGTCCATCTGGCCGATGCGTCGGAGCTGCCTTTGGTCTGCGCTTCGATCCCCGAAGCCGTGCGTATGCTCGCAAAAGAGTTTTGGCCTGGAGCTCTGACGCTGATCTTGCCGCGCGGGAAAGCCATTCCGGCGGTGGTCTCGGCTGGCCTCGACACGGTGGCCGTGCGCGTCCCCGATCATCCGGTTGCTCAGGCGCTGCTGCGCGCCGCCCGGCTGCCGGTCGCCGCTCCCAGCGCGAACCTGTTCGCCCGGCCCAGTCCGACGACAGCGCAGCATGTGCTGGAGGATCTCGACGGCCGGGTCGATGTGATTCTCGATGGCGGGCCGACCACCATCGGCGTCGAGTCGACCGTGCTCGATCTGACTGGAGAGGCTCCGACGGTCTTGCGGCCCGGCGGCGTCACCCTCGAGGCGCTCGAGGCGTTTCTGCCCGCAGTGGTTTTCCGCCCGCGTCACCTGGCCGTGGACGAGGCGGCGCAGTCGCCGGGCATGTTGCTCAAGCACTACTCGCCGACGGCCAAGCTGCTGCTATTTGGCGGGGAGAGCGCCGCCGCGGAGCGCATGCGGGCGGCGGCCGAGAAGGCTCGGGGCAAGGGCAAGCGCGTGGGCGTGCTGGCGTTCGAGGCCGAAGCGCCCGCTTGGCGCGGCCGGGGCGTGGAAGTTTTCGAGTTGGGGCCCGCCGAGGCGCCCGAGCAGGCGGCGCGGTTGCTCTTCGCCGGCCTGCGCGAGTTGGACCGCCGCGGCGTCGACGTCATCCTGGCCCACAGCCCGCAGCGCAGCGGCTTGGGTGCGGCCGTCTGGGACCGGCTCTTCCGCGCCGCCGAAGGGGCTCTGGCCGATGCTGAAGCGGTCAGCGGCAACTCGCTGGGTGAGTTAGAGTAAGGGCGTTTTCTCGAGAAACCCGCGAAGGAGACCCATCATGAAAAAGTCACTGGAAAAACTGCTCGATCGCCGCTCGTTCTTCAAGCGCAGCGCGGGGGCCGGGGCCGCCGTCGCTGCGGGAAGCTGGGTGACCGAGGGCGACCTTGAAGCCGCCATGCAGGCCGCGCCGCAGATGTCGCGGCCGTCAGACCTGAAGATCACTGACCTGCGCGTGGCGCACATCAAGGACGCGCCGATGCGCTGTCCGCTCATCAAGATCTATACCAACCAGGGCATCGTCGGCCTGGGCGAAGTCCGCGACGGCGCCGACCCGCGCTATGCGCTGATGCTCAAATCGCGCATCCTGGGCCTGAATCCCTGCAACGTCGACCAAGTCTTTCGGCGCATCAAGCAGTTCGGCGGCCACGCGCGCCAAGCCGGCGGCGTCTGCGGCGTGGAGATGGCGCTGTGGGATATCGCCGGCAAGGCTTACAACATCCCCGCCTACCAGATGCTCGGCGGCAAGTTCCGCGACGAGGTGCGCTGCTACTCCGACACGACGATCTCAAAAGATCCCGACGAGTTCGCCCAACGGCTCTACGACCGCCAGCAAGAAAAAGGCTTCACGTTCCTGAAAATGGATCTGGGCACGCGCCTGTTCCCCGAGGATTCGTCGAAATACTGGACCAAGCCGCTGGGCGAGCGCTCGCAGTGGGAACGCAGCCGCGTGATGCACTTCTTCACCGGCGAAGAGCTCACGCCCGCCGGCATTGACTATCTGGCCGGCTTCGTCCAAACCGTGCGCGAGAAGGTCGGCTGGGAAGTGCCTCTGGCGGCCGACCACTTTGGCCACATCGGCCTGAACTCCTGCATCCGTTTGGGTAAGGCGCTCGAAAAGTACAACATGGCCTGGCTGGAGGACATGGTGCCCTGGCAGCACATGGACCTGATGAAGCAGATCACCGAAGCCGTCGACATCCCGATCCTCACCGGCGAAGACATCTTTCTGAAAGAAGAGTTCATGCGGCTGGTCGACACCCACGCCGTCGACATCGTGCACCCCGACCTTGCCAGCTCCGGCGGACTGCTCGAAACCAAAAAAATCGGAGACTACGCCGAGGAGGGCGGCGTGGCGATGGCGATGCATTTTGCCGGAACGCCCGTCAGCTTCATGGCGAACGTGCACTGCGCGGCGGCCACGAACAACTTCCTGGCTCTCGAACACCATTCCGTCGACGTGCCGTGGTGGGAAGACGCGGTGAAGGTGACCGGCTCGGGCAAGCCGCTGTTTGAGAACGGCTTCGCGCCAGTGCAGGACGGCCCCGGCCTGGGCATCGAGTTGGTGGACGAAGTGCTCAAGGAGCATCTCTACGAGCCGGGCTATTTCGAGCCGACCCCGGAGTGGGACAAAGCCCCGGCGAACGACCGCCTGTGGAGCATGAATCCGTCGCCTGCGCCGGAGCGGCGCATGAAGGCCGGCGTGACGCGGTTGTTGGAGGTCTGAGGACAATGAGCCGCCCGGCTTCAGCCGGCGGGTAGCGGTGGCGAGTTGAGGAAGTCCGTCTCTCGCACAAGCCTGAACACCCCCTGGTGAACCAGGGGGCTCCTCTTGTGGCGCACGCGATCCTGGTGCAGGTGGATGAGCCGCCCGGCTTCAGCCGGCGGGTAGCGGTGGCAAAGGCCTTGAAGAACCCGCCTCCTAAAGGAGGGCGGCTCGGATGTGCGCGTGTAGTGCGAGCCGCCCGGCTTCAAGCCGGCGGGTAGAGGGCGGGCGCAACGCCCGCCCTCGCCGCGATCCGCTTTGGTAGCCTGAAAGCTCCCGAACCAACCGCTGCCTCAAGTCTATGCAGACCTACCAGGAAATCATCTTTGCGCTCAAACGCTATTGGGCCGAAAAGGGTTGCGTCATCCAGGAACCGCTCGACGTGGAGGTCGGGGCCGGCACGATGTGTCCGGAGACCTTCCTGCGCGTGCTGGGGCCTCAGGATTACAACGTCTGCTACGTGCAGCCGAGCCGTCGGCCGGCCGACGGGCGCTATGGCGACAACCCCAATCGCCTGTACAAGCACATGCAGTTGCAGGTGATCCTCAAGCCTGCCCCGGCGGACGTGATCGAGCTCTACATGCAGAGCCTGGAGGCGATCGGAATCGACCTCACCCGCCACGACTTCAAGCTCGAAGAGGACAACTGGGAGTCGCCCACGCTCGGCGCCTGGGGCGTCGGCTGGCAGGTGATGCTCGATGGGCTCGAGATCACGCAGTTCACCTATTTTCAGCAGTGCGGCGGCGTCGACCTCGACGTGATTCCTGTGGAGCTGACCTACGGCCTGGAGCGGCTGGCGGCGTTCATCCAGAACGTCGATTCGATCTACGACATCCAGTGGAACGACCGCGCCAGCTACAAGGACGTGCGGTTCCTCGACGAGCGGCAGTACTCGGTCTACAACTTCGAGATGGCCGACGTGGACATGGTTTGGAAGGAGTTCGACCTGCACGAGAAAGAGGCCCAGCGCTTGATTGAGCGCTTTCGCGCGACGGAAGATCCTGAGCAAGTGGCTCGGTTTCCCGTCCTGGCCGCGCATGACCAGACGCTGAAGTGCTCGCACCTGTTCAACATTCTCGATGCGCGCGGCGCGATCAGCGTCACCGAGCGGGTGGGCGTCATCCAGCGGGTCCGCAATCTGGCGGTCGGGGTGGCGAAAGCCTGGATGCGGCAGCAGCACGGCGCGCAGCAGGAGGCGGCGTAATGGCGAACTTGGAATTGCTGCTCGAAGTCGGCGTGGAAGAGATTCCGGACTGGATGGTTCCGGGCGCGCTGCAGAGTTTTGAGAAGGGCTTCTTGAACGCCTTGACGGGGATGGGGCTGGCGGAGGGCGTCTCCTGCCGGGCTGAAGCGACCGCGCGGCGCCTGACGCTGATGGTCACCGGGCTCCCCGAGGGGCAAGCCGACAAGGAAGAGACGCTGTCGGGCCCGCCGGCGAATATCGCCTTTGACGCCGACGGCAATCCCACCAAGGCGGGTCTGGGCTTCGCCAAGCGCGCCGGAGTCGACCCAAGCGCCTTGCAGACCGGCGCCGACGGCAAGCTGTTCGTCGAGCGCAAGATCGCCGGCCGTCCCACGCGGGAGCTGCTGGCGGAGGCTCTGCCGGAGATCATTCTGGGGATCTACTTCCCCAAAAACATGGTGTGGACCGGCAAGGGCGGACCGCGCTTCATCCGTCCGATCCGCTGGCTGCTGGCTTTGCTGGGCGGCGACGTCGTCGATTTTGAGATCGCGGGCGTGAAGGCGGGCAATATTACCTACGGCCACCGCCGGCTGGGCAAAGGCGCTCTGGAAGTCAGCTCGATCGCCGACTATGAGGCGAAGCTGGCCGCCAACGCCGTGGTCTTGTCGGCCGATGAGCGCCGGCGGCGGATCGTGGAGGGTTCGAAAGAAGCCCTGGCCGCCGACGGCAACCTGGCCGTGCGGCACAACCCGAAGTTGCTCGAGACGCTGACTTATCTGACCGAGCTGCCGACCGTCATCCGCGGCGAGTTCGAAGAACGCTACCTCGAGCTGCCCGACGAGGTGCTTGAGACCGTGATGCTCGTCCACCAGAAATACTTTGCGATCGCCGACGAGTCGAGCGGCAAGCTCACCAACGGCTTTTTGGCGGTGGCGAACCTCGACGGCGACCCCGACGGGGAGATCCGGCGCGGCGCGGTGCGCGTGCTGCGGGCTCGCTTCAACGACGCTGAGTTTTTCTGGGCTGCCGACCTCGAGAAGACGCTGGCCGACCGCGTGGAGGATCTGAAAAAAGTCACCTTCCAGGCGCAGTTGGGCAGCTACTTCGATAAGGCCGAGCGCATGCGCAAGCTGATCGCTGCGCTCGCGCCGGCGGCCGGTCTGTCCGCCGCAATCGCCCGGCGGGCGGACCGCGCCGCGGAGTTGGCGAAGACGGACCTCACTACGGGCATGGTTGGCGAGTTTCCCGAATTGCAGGGCGTGATGGGCGGACTCTACGCCGCCGCGCAGGGCGAACCGCAGGAAGTCGCTGACGCGATCTACGATCACTACAAGCCCGCCGGAGCGGGGGACTCGATCCCAAGCACGGCCGAGGGGCGACTCGTGGCCATCGCCGACAAGCTCGACACCCTGGGCGGATTGTTTGGGCTGGGGATGCTGCCGACCGGTTCGCGCGACCCGTTTGCGTTGCGGCGGGGGGCCTACGGCATCATCCAGATCTTGATCGGGGGCGAACTGCCCATCTCGATCGACGCGCTGGTGGAGGTTTCCGGCGCGGGCGAACAGTCGGGCGCCCTGCGCGATTTCTTTGTCGACCGTCTGCGGCACTTTCTCTCCGAAGCCGGCTACGCCTACGACGAGATCAACGCTGTGCTGGCTGCGGACGATTCGGAACCGCTCGATGCTGCCAGGCGCTGTGCGGCGATCGCTAGGGTACGGCCAACGGCGGATTTCGAGCCGCTAGCGGTCAGCTTCAAGCGCGTACGCAACATCCTCGAGAAGGCCGGCGGCGTGGAAATTTTTGCGGCCAAGACGATCGACGAGAAGCTGCTGGAAGCCGGCGCTGAGGCCGATCTATTTGTCGCTTTCGGAGAAGTGCGCGACGAGGCGGCAGCGCTCAAGGAGTCCGGCGAGTATCTGGCCGCGCTCGAGCGCATCGCGACCCTGCGGCCCGCGGTCGACCGCTTCTTCGACGACGTGATGGTCATGGTCGAAGACGACAAGATCCGCGAGAACAGGCTGACCTTCCTGGCGTTCTTGTTGCGCGAACTCTCCACCGTCGCCGACTTCTCCGAGATCGTGACGGCCTCGTAGCGTACGGCTCCAGCCGTGCCGGGTCGTCGCGTCTCGACGACCTTCCGCCCGGAACGTCGGCCAAACGGGCCGACGCGGCGCCGCTACAATGGCGTCATCCCCATGCTGCGCATCTGCTTGCTCCTCGCCGTTGTGACCCTTCCCCTGGCCGCCGCCAACCCGGACAACTACGACGACCTCGCCCGCGAGATCTACAAGGAACTCGTCGAGATCCGCTCGAGCGAGAATTTTCCCGAGAACACGCACCGGCTGCTTGACGGAGTGGCCGCTCGCCTGCGCGCCGAAGGCTTTCCCGAAGACTCGATGACGTTCGTGCCCTCCGGCAAAGTCAAAAACCTCGTCGTGCGCTACCGGGGAACGGGCGCGAAGAAGGCGCTGATCGGCATGGCCCATGTGGACGTGGTCGACGCCGACCCCGACGCCTGGCAGGCCGACCCGTTCACGCTCGCCTCGATTGACGGCTACTACTACGGACGTGGGACCAGTGACAACAAGGCGGGCGCGGCGACGCTGATCACCAACTTCATCCGGCTCAAGCGCGAGGGCTTCGAGCCGTCGCGCGACCTGATCATGGTGCTCACCGGCGACGAGGAGTCCACCATGGGCGGCATCACCGCCATTGCTCAGGATCACCCCGAGCTGATCAACGACGCCGAGTTAGCCTTCAATACCGATGCCGGCGGCGGCGAGCTCGCGCCGGACGGAAGCGTGCAAGTCCTTTCGATTCAGATGAGTGAGAAGCTCTACCAGAGCTTCCATTTCACCGCCACGAACCCGGGCGGCCACAGCTCGCGACCCCGGCCGGACAATGCCATCTACAAGTTGGCCCATGCGCTGACCCGCCTGGAGACCTACCGCTTTCCGATCGAGGTCAACGAGGTGGTGCGCGAGTCGCTGCGCGTCCGCGCCGCGGCCACTCCCGGTCGCCTGGGCGAGCTGATGGCTGCAGCCGCTGTCGAAAATCCCGACCCGGAGGTCTTGCGTGAGCTCGCCGCCGCCGACCCGGGCTGGAACGCTTCGATGCGTACGACATGTGTAGCAACGATGCTCAAGGCCGGCGTTGCCGAGAACGCCCTGCCGCGGCTGGCTCAGGCGACGGTCAATTGCCGCCTGATGCCGGGCATGACCCCGGAGCAGGCGGCCGCCACATTGCGGGAGGTCGTCAACGATCCCGAGGTCAAGATCCAGGCGATCGGCGTCCCCAAGCCCAGCGACCCGAGTCCGCTGCGGGAAGATGTGATGCAGAAGCTGCGCCTGCTGTCGAAGGAGTTCTTCGGCGCTGCGCCGATCGCGCCCAGCCAATCCACCGGCGCCACCGACGGGCTGCGCGTGCGGCAGCTCGGCATCCCCGTCTATGGCTTTTCGGGCTTGGCGACCGGCCCGGAGGACCGCCGCGCCCACGGGCTCGACGAGCGCGTCCCCATCGATTCGTTCCACCGCGCTGTGCGTTTCTGGTACCAGCTGCTCAAGGAGTTTGGCAGCTAACCCGCGTCTACGACTCTTGTGGGACCAGCGCCCACAGCGGTAGATAGACCAACCAGCCGGGCACGAAGATCAGCACGATCGAGACGACCACGAACAGGATGCGCACCAGCAGCGGCGGCCAGCCGATGGTCTCCGCCATGCCGCCGCACACCCCGCCCAACCAGCGATGCCGGCGAGATCGTCGAAAGCGGAAGCCGGTCATCGCCGGTAGATACGCAATTCAAGCCCCGATGTTTCATACGGGCGGCTTCTGCAGCAGGCCCTGGCCGGTTGGCAGCGCCAGGATCGGGACCCCGAAACCGGCGGCGGCTGCGTCGTAGGCGCGTCGGATCTCGTCGAATCCCCGGCCGGCGTAGTCATCCGACAGGACCCAGCCGCCCGGGCTGAGCCGGGGCCAAAAATGCTCGAGCGCGGCGATCTCGGGCGCGGCGCAGTTCATGTCGAGGTGCAGGAAGGCGAGCGTCGAGGCTTCCACCTGGGCGAGCGTTGCGGGTACGGCGCCGGCGATGACCTGCGCTCGCGGCCACTCGGCGAAGTTCGCGCGGGCGGCGTCTACGTTGGTTTGGTAGGCGCCGGCTTCGATGGCGTTTCGGGCGTGGTCCCAGCGGCCTTGGTCGAGCTCGGCGGCGGAATACTGCTCCCGCACCGGACCGGCGAAGGTGTCGAGCAGGTAGTGGGTTTTGTCGAGCCGGTTCCAATCGAGGTATGTGAGCATCGCCGAGCTCAGGAAGCCGGTGTTGACGCCGCACTCCACGAAGTCCCCGGGCAGCTTGGCGGCCTGTGAGGCGACCCACAGGAAAACATGCGTCCGCCAGCGCAGCCGATGGTCCACACCGCCGCTGGCCTGCATTCCCCGGCGATAGGCCCGCTCGAAACGCGGATCGGCGACGAAGCTGTGGTCGTGCAGGCTGCACAGCCCGTCTTCGAAGTAGGCCGGCGGGGAAGGGAGGGCGCCGAAGCCGAGAGTTCGGAACCAACCGGGCAACCGCCGGTCCAGCGCCGGAAACGTTTCCCTCAGGTTCGCCATGGCACGGCCCGCGGCGCGGCCGACGAGGGATCTCCGTTTGCCTGGGTTTCCCATCCGACGACCGATGATCCGGCTCCGACAGCCGCTGTGTCAATGCAGTAGCTTCCGCTATACTGCCCGGCGTGGACGACCCTTCGCTCCAACTCCAGCCGGCCGGCCCGGCAAAGCGCTTCCTGGCGACTCTGATCGACCTTCCCATCGGGTACGCGCCGACGTTCCTGGTCGGTCTGGCAGTGCGGCTTTGGTGGAGAACGCAGACGGCGGATCTGCCGCCGGGAAGCGCGGTCGGCGTCGACGTCGTTTCGCTGTGGAGTCAGATGGGCATGGGCGGCCAGCTCGTCGTCTACATCGCCTTGTTTCTGGGCGGTCCGTGGTACTACCAGGCCGTCTTCGAGCAGTCCGGCTGGCAGGCGACGCCGGGCAAGCGCTGGCTCGGCGTGCACGTGGCTGACAGCCGCGATCGGCCGTTGAGCTTCGGCAGCGCGCTGGGCCGCAGCCTCCTCAAGTACGTGATCAACGGCTTCTTGCTGTTGGCGCCGCTGAGCTTGCTCACGATGATCATCGACAAGGACCGCCGGGCGCTGCATGACTTCGTGGCGCGGACGAAGGTCTTCCACGGGCATCCTCGGACTGACGCCGGCTTCGCGCTCTGGCAGTTGATCCTGTGGCCCGCGCTGCCCTTCTTCGCCGTGGGGGCGATGGCGAGTCTGTACCTCTGGTAAGCGCTCTCACGAACCGGTTCGCCCACGCTACAATGGTGATCTTGTCCGCACTTAGTAGTGGGGGCGCCGCCTTGCGGCCCGCGCGATAAGAAAATCACCCAAGAAGGACGGAGAGAACAATTCACTATGGCTAAACACGTTTATGCGTTCGGCGGCGGGACCGCCGAGGGCGATCGCACGATGCGGGACACGCTCGGCGGCAAAGGCGCCAACCTGGCGGAGATGAGCCGAGCGGGAGTGCCCGTACCCCCAGGCTTTACGATCACTACCGACACCTGTCTGCTCTATCTCGAGCACGGCAAGACCCCTGACGAGGTCGACCAGGAGATGCTCGAGCACGTCGCTAAGGTCGAGGAGTTGACCGGCCAAAAATTCGGCGATGTCGAGAACCCGCTGCTGCTCAGCGTCCGCTCCGGCGCCAAGTTTTCGATGCCCGGCATGATGGACACGGTCCTCAACCTGGGCCTGAACGACGAGACCGTCGAGGGACTCGCCAAGCGCTCCAACAACCCGCGCTTCGCCTACGACTCCTACCGCCGTTTCATCCAGATGTTCGGCGATGTGGTGCTCGGCGTCTCCAAGCACGATTTCGAAGAGCGGCTGGCGGAGATCAAGGCTGAGAAAGGCTTTGAGCTTGACACCCAGATGACGGCCGAGGACTGGAAGGACGTCATCGTCGAGTTCAAGAAGCTGGTGATGGACCGCCTGGGCAAGTCGTTCCCGACGGATTCGCTCGAGCAGCTGCGTATGTCGCGCGACGCGGTGTTTTCGTCGTGGGACAACCCGCGCGCGAACCACTACCGCCGCATGAATGACATCCCTCGCGACCTGGGCACCGCCGTCAACGTGCAGGCGATGGTCTTCGGCAACCTCGGCGACACCTCCGGCACCGGCGTGGGCTTCACCCGCAACCCGGCGACGGGCGAGAACCATTTCTACGGCGAGTACCTGCTCAACGCGCAGGGCGAAGACGTGGTGGCCGGCGTGCGTACGCCGCAGCCGATCGACCACCTCAACGAAGTGCTGCCCGAGGTCTACCAGGAGCTGCGCGACATCACCGATCGCCTGGAGAAGCACTACAAGGACGTCCAGGATTTCGAGTTCACCATCCAGGACAAGAAGCTCTACATGCTGCAGACCCGCAGCGGTAAGCGCACCGGTCCGGCCGCGGTTCGCATTGCGGTGGAGATGTGCGAAGAGGGCTTGATCGACAAGAAGACCGCGGTGATGCGGGTCCAGCCGAACCAGCTCGACCAGCTGCTGCACCCGGTGCTCGATCCCGAATCCACCGGCGGCCTCGAGCTGTTGACGACGGGCCTTCCCGCTTCGCCCGGCGCCGCTGTCGGCAAGATCGTCTTCACCGCCGATCACGCCGTGGAGGAGAAGGAGAAGGGCGAGGCGGTCATCTTGGTTCGCGCCGAGACGACTCCGGACGACATCCACGGCATGGAAGCCGCCAAGGGCATCTTGACCTCGCGCGGCGGCATGACGTCGCATGCGGCGGTTGTGGCCCGCGGCATGGGCGCGCCTTGCGTGGCCGGCGCCGGCGAAGTGAACGTGGACTATCGCGGCAAGAAGATCACGGTGAAGGGCAAAGTCCTCAGCGAGGGCGAGTACATTTCGATTGACGGCTCCACCGGCGAAGTTTTTGCCGGCGAAGCGAACACGATCGACCCCGATGTCGAGTCCGGACACCTGGCGAAGTTCATGGTGTGGGTGGACGAGTTCCGCAAGATCGGCGTCCGCACCAACGCCGAGACCCCGCGCGACGCCGCCCAGGCCCGCAAGTTTGGCGCCGAAGGCATCGGCCTGGCGCGCACCGAGCACATGTTCTTCGAGGGCGACCGCATCCAGCACGTCCAGGACATGATCCTCTCCACCGAGCCCGAAGCACGCAAGGCCGCTCTCGACAAGCTGCTGCCCGAGCAACGGAATGATTTCTACGAAGTCTTCAAGGTGATGGACGGCTTCCCGGTCATCATCCGTACGCTCGACCCGCCGCTGCACGAGTTCCTGCCCAAGCGCGAGGAGCTGATGGTGGAAGTCGCCGAGATGAAGGCCAAGGGCGAGGACGTCACCGAGAAGCAGAAGCTGCTGGACCGGGTGAACGAGCTGCACGAGTTCAACCCGATGCTCGGCCACCGCGGCTGCCGCCTGGGCATCACCTTCCCGGAAATCACGAAGATGCAGGCGCAGGCGATTTTTGAAGCCGCCGTGCGTTGCGCCAAAGAAGGGATCAACGTGATCCCGGAAGTAATGATTCCGCTGGTGGGCAACGTGAAGGAGTTGGCCGACCAGAAGAAGATCGTGGTCGACACGGCCACGGAAGTCTTTGCCAAGGAGGGCCAGGAAGTGAAGTACATGGTCGGCACGATGATCGAGGTGCCGCGCGGCGCCCTGACCGCCGACCTGGTGGCCAAGGAAGCCGAGTTCTTCAGCTTCGGTACGAACGATCTGACGCAGACGACCTTTGGGTTCTCGCGCGATGACTCCGGCGTTTTCATCAAGGATTACCTGGCGAAGGGCATCATCGACGAGGATCCGTTCCAGGTGCTGGACCAGGAAGGCGTCGGCCAGCTGATCCAGATGGCGGTGGAGAAGGGTCGCAAGACGAACCCGGATCTGGAAGTCGGCATCTGCGGGGAGCACGGCGGCGAGCCGAAGAGCGTGAAGTTCTGCGCCAACAATGGCTTGAACTACGTGAGCTGCTCGCCCTTCCGCGTGCCGATCGCCCGGTTGGCGGCGGCGCAAGCGGCCATCGAAGCTCAGTCGGCAACCGCCGAAGCCGACAAGTAGGAACCGCCCAGCTTGAGCTGGCGGGTGGGGCCGGAGCGAGAGATCGCTCCGGCCCCTCATTGTCTGGAGCGATACTTCATGGCCAATTCCCGACGACGCGATACAATCTGCACTATGCGCCGGGTACGTTTTTTTCTTCAGTGGGGTATCCACTTGACTCAGGTAGCCCCAACATCTTGTGGTCGGCGTTAGTCCGGTTCGGCGTCCCAATCGGCCACGATCGAGCGGTACGGCGTGGGCTCGGCCGCGACGGCCTGCTGGACAAGGCGGTAGAACAGCTTCCCGCGGCTGCGTGAGCTGCGGCGGTTGAAGCGGAATACGAATTCGTCGAGGTAGTAATCCAGATGCTCGTGGCTGATCGCCCCCTGATGCGTGCCCAGCATCCAACGCTTGA